>Ga0214923_10003588_pt1 | contig 19363 bp, 18 predicted proteins | sample LL1510_MetaG_FD_177993 | JGI IMG/M metagenome (GOLD analysis project Ga0214923, IMG submission 177993) | Freshwater microbial communities from Lake Lanier, Atlanta, Georgia, United States - LL-1510 | ecosystem: Environmental > Aquatic > Freshwater > Lake | place: USA: Georgia | collected...
AATTAGTGATACTCATTTGTGGTAGAGTTGAGGTTATGAAATCACTGTGGCTCGTATGCGCTGTGACACTCTGCCTTCTTACAGGACCAGCACTCCATGCGAGTGTTTCTCATGAACATACTCACAGCTCCGAAGCGCAGTGGAGCGCAATTCACAGCGTCATGCGCAACGACGAGTATGTCCTTTTTTCTGCAGCAAGCGATGTTCTGTGGGTTATTGTTGCACTTACAGGGTATAGCGCACTGTCGCGAATCAAAGCGCAAGAAGTAGTACCCATCACTCACATGCAACGGCATACTGCTCGCGGTATAGCAGATCATCGTAAGTTTCTCTAACGCAAAGATTTCTTGCGTAGCATTTATTTACTGTACTTTTTCTCTATGCGTATCCCTACTTCAAGCACACTTGTGCTCGCTTCTCTCCTTATTCCGTTCGTTGCCTCAGCACACGAACACGCTCACTACAAAATCGGTGACGGATATTACCAGATCGTGATTGGCTCTCTGAATGAGCCGGTATCTGTTGATGACAAATCCGGACTCGACCTTAGTGTCACCAAGTGCTTCAACGCCTCGTGCAAGGCAAAAATGAGTGCCGATGGTGACATGGATGGACCGGCGGGAACACCGGTTAGCGGTCTTGAGAAAACACTTAAAGTTGAGCTCAGTGCAGGCGAAAGCAAAAAAACGCTCTCGATTACTCCGCAGTGGGGCAGACCCGGTGCATATGCAACACCGATTTACTTTACGGTTCCCTCAACATTCTCATACCGTCTTATTGGTGAAATCAACAATACGCCGGTTGACCTGAAATTCACGTGCGTACCGGCAGGCAGCCCAAAGGCAGTCGAAAGCATGGAAGCAGTAAAACTCTCTGACGGAGTCACTCAGATGATGTATGGCGGCAGCTTTACCTGCCCCACCTCAAAATCTGAACTCGGCTTCCCCGAAAAAGCATCGAGTCTGAATGAGACCGCAACCGCGGTTAACTCGCTTGGATCAAAAAGCACCCTCGCCCTTCTTCTCGCACTGGGAGCACTCGCCTTGAGTGCTTATGCGATAGTTCGAAGAACGTAATTCATGCCGCCGCCTGCGCCACAGGCGCAGGCGGCACGCTCCCCTATGAATCTGTACTCTCTCATTCTCACGGGTATTCTCTCGCTCGCTCCTGCTCTTGCGTGGGCACATGCGACACCTATTTCCTATTCGCCTGAGAACAGCTCGGTGGTACAAATAGCACCGAAAGAAATCCTTATTGAATTTAGTGAACATGTTGATGCGCAGGCAAGCACCGTCACCATTCATGCACCCGATGGCAGCCCCCTTCCTTCGCAGGTACCACAAGCGCACAATGGCGGACGAACGCTCACGGTCCCCTTTTCTGCAACCACAAGCGGTGCCTATACCGTCTCATGGAGTGCCGTATCACAAGACGATGGTCATTTCACAAAAGGAACGTATGTATTTGCACTCGGCTCAGGCAGCGTCACAACGGCAGCATCAGTTGAAATAGTTCATATCACCACGGGTCCCGAAGCGCTCGCAATGACGGTTGAACTTGCCGGCAACGGGCTCATCTGGGCCGCGCTTGTACTCTTTATTGTGCTTCGAAAAAAGCGTGCGCACATTCCTTCCTACGATACAGTCGTAACAATCCTGTTTCGAACTTTTTTCTGCGGCGCCCTGCTTGCAATTGTTGGTGGGATATCCCAAATTCTTCTCAAGTCATCAGACCTCGCTGGCATTAGCGACACCTCCTTTGCGCGCGCGGTGCTCACATATATCAAGACAGCAGCAGGTCTTTCAACAGCGGGAAGAGTATGTATTGCTGTAGGAGCGGCACTCGTTTCGGTTTTTCATTTCTCGCGCAGCAAACTGTCTATCCGTCTTAGATTTTTTGACTATGCACTTACGGGGCTGATGATTCTTTTTGCCCTGCTTCGCGCAGTCATTAGCCATGCAACCGCAAATCCATTCCACCCCAACTTCTCAATCGCAGTAAACGTCGTCCACCTCATTGAAAAAGACATATGGTTTGGCATCGTGGCGATAACCGCGGCGCTGATGCTCATACCGAAAACGCGAAGCGCTCTCCACGCACTCCTAGGACCTCTCTTTTCTCTCCTTGCGCTCACTGTTGGGCTTATTTCGGTAACTGCGAGCTACATTATTTGGCTCCATTTGAAATCATTTGAGAACCTCTTTTCGACCGGATGGGGTAGCGCATTTCTTGCGCTCGCATGTGCTGCCATTCTCGTACTTGCCATACGCATCTACCACACCGTCACCTTCCGTTATCGCCCCGAGTTGTTTTCGAAGCTCTTTCCCTTCACCATCAGTCTCGAGGCGGCACTTGCACTCATCGTGATCTACACCTCGAGTATTGTCATTATCACTTCTCCCCCACTACCCTCTGGAGCGCGGACACTTACGGTAAGTGATAATGGTGCAACAATCACCCTCACGCGGAGCATATCGCGTGATGGAGAACTACTACTTTCTGTTTCGAGTGAAAACAAGCCGCTTCTCGTGGCTCACACCACGGATGACTCCGTATCACTCTCGCCACAGAAACGCTTTACCGGTGGATATGCTATCCCCCTTGCACTCATTCCGACCGGTACCCATGCGCTTGAGATTACTCTTCCTCAGAATAATTCTTACGACGCGCATGCAGTCTTTCCTCTCGATGCAACGTTTCTTGCAACTGGTTCCGAACGATACTTTGATTCATTTGCCGTAGTCTTTGCTGCACTTGGTCTCTTTGGTGCCGTACTTGCGTGTATTCTTTTCTATCTTTCAAATACCATCACTTCGCATTTCGTGCGTGCAAGTACAACACTGCCTGCTGTTATGGTCATCACATTTGTGATGGTGGTTATTATCGGAGGCGCAAGCATCACGCGCCTCTCGCACGCATCCTTTGCAAATCCGTATAAAACAGCATGCGAATCAAACGGCGACATGTGGCACCTTATGCAACCGACCTGGGCAGGCGTGCCGACATCTAAAACTCCACGCGAAGGATGCATGTGGGGCATGGGCGCTTTCCCCTATCAATTCCCCGATCGCCGCGAATATGAGTATTATCGCTCACTTCCCCCGGCTTCTGTCACGTACGCGGTAAACCCCAAGCGGATCACCGAAGGCGTACCGACAAACCTTACCTTCTCATTCCGTCGCCCCGACGGATCACCTGCACCGCTCTTTATCGATATGGAGCGTATTTTCCACGTTGTTATTATTAGTAAGGACCAAAAAACATTTGCACACATTCATCCTGAGGACCTGCGGCCCATTTCTGCAGATGAGCGAGACAAAGGTGTATTTACGGTACAGTACACTTTTCCACGTGCGGGTGCCTATCTCGTCGCTGTTGATTACGCAAACGGGCTCACGCTTGGTTCGCACCACTTTACCGTAAACGTTGCCGGAGTGCGCCCACAGCAGAAAGAGCTTGTGACCTACGAAGACACTGGAACATTCAGCGGATATACTGTATCGCTCGACAATCGCACGCGATTTGCTAGCGAAGTTGAGACACTGCAATTTACGGTGAAAAAAGACGGGCAGCCGGTCAAAACACTTGAACCATACCTCGCAGCGAGCATGCACGTCTCGGTCGTAAAAAATGATTTGTCGACGTTTATTCATACCCACGGTGAGGTGCATACTCCTGGTACACCGCAAGCACCCATCACCGTAAAAAATGGGAAGGTACTCCACAGTATGAAAACTATGAGTACCCCTGATCGTTTTGGCCCCAACGTTGAAGCGCACCTCATATTCCCCTCTGCGGGCATCTATACTGTGTGGGCACAGTTTAAGGTGAGTGGAGAGGTTATTCCTGCGGCGTTTACCATACGCGTGGAGGAATAGTAAACGAAAAAGTCCGGTATTGACCGGACTTTGTTCGACATTGTTCTCCCAATTTATTTCTGAATGTAGGGCAAAAGTCCCATGAATCTCGCGCGCTTGATTGCTTCTTCTACCATGCGCTGCTGCTTTGAAGTGAGGCCTGAGCGCTTCTTACCAATGATACGGCCATGCGGGTTCATAAACTGCTTCAAAAGCTCGACATCTTTGTAGTCGACGTAGCGAATATCGTTTTGGGTGAGAATGTTTGACATGTTGGGTAGCCACTAGGGACTGGAGATTTATAGCATAGCACCTTGGCAAAAACAAGCTAAAACGGAATATCGTCCGGATTTATCTCGTCTTTCGGGTACGCTATACCTGTGCCGCCAGGGTTCACCATCTCTTCGGGAGTCTCGTCTTGCTGCTTTTGTCCTCGCGCTGGTGCAGCGCCGCCCGTCACTGCGCCTCCCTTACGGGGTCCAAACTGGACATAATCTGCTACAACCTCAGTACGGTACTGCTTTTGACCGTCTTTCTCCCATGATCGGGTCTGAATACGGCCTTCGACAAACGCACTATCTCCTTTCTTTAAATACTGAGCAACCAGATCTGCCTGCCTGCCAAAAACTGAAATATTATGATAATCGACTTGCTCTTGTTTCTTACCATCTCTATCCTTAAAAACACGATTGGTCGCGAGCGAAAAACTACATACGTTCATACCGGAAGGAAGTGCTCGAAGTTCCGGATCGCGGGTTAAATTGCCGAAAATAATTGCCTTATTGATATACATACCTGTTTTAGAGGCGGTCTTAACTAGTAATGAATTGTTCGTCTCGCCTCCTACCCCTCATTTATACCATGATGCGGTGCGGTGAAACAAAAACCGCCCTATCTGCTCTGAAGGGGCTGTTTTTGCTATGTTCAGGCTGATTACTCAGTGAGAGTTTCGAGCGCCTTGTCGAGCTTTTCCTCGGATACCGGCACCGCCTCCTCTTCACTACGCGCGACAGCTTTTGCTTCACCGCGTTTTACTTCTCGCACTGGAGCAACACGGAATTTAGCACGAGTATCTTCACGAAGAGTGACAAAGACCATTGAGCGAATGATTTCTTTGTTTTTCTGAAGCGCATCCGAAAGATCTTTGGCAAGAGTTGTCGGACTTTCAAATTTTATCCAGCCAAAATACCCACGGTCATGTGCGATACGTTTCCCTTTCTCACTCTGGTACATAGTGTACGCAAGCTTTGTAAGAACAGGCGCGCCCTCTGCGATAAATATGCCCCCCGCCTTCTCAATAATTGAGCGGATACCGCCAACGATTGATTCGAGCTCGTCCTCTTTTACCGATGATGCAATATGATAGCCAGCCTCATACACGCGCAAAACCGCTTCGGTCTCAGCTGCTACTTTTGCTTTCTTTGTTGCCATAAGTCCCGACACTCTAGCATAGACGAAAAAGGGTTGCAAACGCTGGCTCTTTACGCTTCAATAGGACAAGTGGTTCTATCAATGAACCTGCAAGCACGGAGAAACTCATGCCTGCTGAAATACGGTCGCTTGGCGCAGCCAGGCTCAACAAGCAGTTCGATCCGACGTTTCGAAGCACGATGCTTCTCGTCGAAAAAACCGCAACCTATCTTGATGGAAGCGGTCGCTCCGCTTACAAGCAACTGTCGCCTCGTGCGCAACTCGTCTATGCAACAGCCTCAATGAGGCTCACCACAAGCCTTCTTGAGACGGCATCATGGTGCATCGCATGGCGAGGCTACAAAGACGGCGAAACACGCCGTGAGGATCTTGAGAGACAGATGCGGCGCGTGTCCCTCAAGGAAACACAGATTGAGGGCACCCAGCATCTGCCAACAGAACTGGTTACCTTGATTCGAGAGGCGCAAACACTATTCCGGAACATATCTCTCCTCAACGACGGTATTGCTGCGTTTTTGGCTGAACAGGAGCGATCACTCAAAGGGTCCTTATAGGACCCTTCTACTTTTATATTGAAAATAGTCGTCGCGTATTCGTTAGAACTTTTTGACGAACCTCTTCATCATCGAGTCCTTTAATTCGTGCAATTGCCTTTACGGTTTCAGGCACAAAAGATGGTTCGTTGCGTTTGCCGCGGTGCGGGGCGGGGGTAATGTACGGGGCATCGGTCTCAGACAGAAGCATATCGAGCGGAGTATTTTTTACCACTTCGTCATAATCGTGCGTAAAGGTGAGAACACCGGTAAATGAGAGTGTAAAGCCAATATCGAGCCACTCTTTTGCTATCGACCAATCACCAGCAAAGAAATGGACGTCGCCCAATACTTTTGCATGCGACTTTACTATCTGGAGTGCGTCGCGGTACGCTTCGCCATCACCTGAACCTTTTGGTGCTGAGCGGATATGGAGCATAAGCGGCTTGTTCAAGCGATTTGCGACTTCAATGTGCGCCATGAATGCCTCGGTTTGAATCTTCTTAGTGTCTTTTTCGAGGCGATAGTAATCAAGCCCGCACTCACCCACCGCAATAACCTTTGAGTCTTGGCCGAGCGCTACGTATTTTTCAATATCAAAAATCTCACCCCGTGATGTAAACTCTTTTCCGCCCTCGCCCAATTCTTTCTCGTCATGATATGACTTACTCGTATGTATTGGATGAAGACCAATTGTCGCCCATGCATTGTCCCATTTTCGTGCGAGCTCCACTGCAGAGAGAGATGTGTCGTACTGAGTCCCGACGATATTCATACCCACCCCGGCATCGTGTGCTCGCTGCATCACCGCATCACGGTCGTCATTATAGGCAACAAAATTGGTGTGCGTGTGAGCATCAAAATATTTCATAGAAGCTCACCAAATCTATCGGTGTTAAATATGTAAAACCCCACTGTCTTTATTGAACCACTTTCGACTCTAATATTTATTATCTGTAGCAAATCAAAAAGGGTAGGTAGAAAATCTTTATGATTTTCAGTTGCGAGAACTGATTGATTAGTGAGCCTTTTTGGGATTGAATAACGTGCCACCTGAGCCGCAAAAAGCAGGTCAGCAAAGCCAGATTTTTTATTACCACCTTGATAGCGATATATCTTCTCTATCTCATATGCTCTTTTGTACACCTCAGAATCAAGCGGTAAAGTCATACCACCATCACTTGTCTTAAAAATACTTTCAAGAAAGTCTAGTGCTTTTTGGTGATTATTAGTTCCTCGTACAAACTCCAACTTTACAACTTCAGAGAGTACAAGTCCTATACTTGCCTCTCTCATTTGTTCGTACAGAGAAATGAACTTGACACTTTCGGCTGAATCTATCAGCACATTTGTGTCGATAAGTATTGAGCTATTCTTCGGTAACTGTAATTTCGTTTGCGCGTGCATATGTTTCGCGGACACGTTTTATATCTGCCGCTACTTCACGAGCGAGCGCTATTAACTTTTCGTCCCATACAGGTACAGGATTCGCCTTTATGGGGTGTGTTGTTCCCACGTTGTTCATACTTTCATTGTACCTATGGCTGCCTTAAAGACAATATTGATGATTGAATTACTCCTTCCTTGGAAAGAGGTTTTCTGGCTTTTTGTTGGTAGTAATTGCATCACAAATTATTTTTGAAACTGTTGGGGTGATTGGCTCCAATATCTTTGCAATTTTAAACAACTCCGTTGTGAGGTGCGTAATCTGCTCTTTCCCTTTCTCTTCATCTTCCTTAACTACAGAAAATGGTTTTTGCTCAGTAATATAGTTGTTCAGTCCAGAAATCCGCATCTGTACATGGGACAAATATGCATTGTAGTCGTATGCGGCAATAGCTTCTGAAAGCTCTGCGTTCTCAAACGATATATCAGGCGAAACAGGACTTCCTGCCAAGTGTGTCTCCGACAGTTTCAGGATACGAGAGGCAAGATTTCCGAGACCGTTTACCAAATCCGCATTATATGCCTCTTTAAGTCGCTCCATGGTGAAATCAGAATCTTCAAATGAGTGTATGTGGCGTAAGAGGAAGTAACGCAGCGCATCAGTGCCATATTCATCAACGATTGCATACGGATCAATAACATTACCGAGCGACTTGGACATCTTCTGTCCGCCACTCGTAATAAACCCGTGAATCACGATTTGCTTCGACATCGGAAGGCCTGCAGAAAGAAGCATTGCTTGCCACATCGCTGATTGCTGGCGCAAGTTATCTTTCCCCGCCACTTGAATACCGTTAGGCGCAGAGACCGTACCCCAAAACTTTTCAAAGGTAGCAGTATCTTCTGGCCAGCCGAGTGTAGAAATGTAGTTAATCAGTGCATCAAACCAGACATACATGACATGCTCATCATCACCCGGCACGGGGACTCCCCATGGCATTTTTTCTTTACGACGCGAGATAGAAAAGTCTTCGAGTCCGCGCTCAACAAACGCCTTAATTTCGTTAAAGCGGAAATCAGGAACAACAAATTGGGGGTTTTTTATATACTCGTCGAGGATTTTTTGTTGGTATTTTGACCATCTGAAAAAGTAGTTCTCTTCACTGATGTGTTCGATATCCATTTTGGGGTGGATAGGACAGCGACCGTCTACCAATTCCGAATCAGTTTTTTCGAGTTCGCAGCCGACACAATAATTCACTTGGTAGTTTTTCTTGTAGATGTCTCCGGCTGCCTCACAACGCTTCCAAAACTCTTGCGCCGCCGCTTTGTGGTGCGGGTCAGTAGTACGAATGAAGTGGAGGCCTTCGTAGAGATTTAATTTTTCCTTTAGCTTTCTAAACTTTGCCGCATATTCGTCGACGTACACTTGGGGCTCTTTTCCCTCTTCTTGTGCCTTGCGCCAAATCTTGAGTCCGTGTTCATCGGTACCGGTGTTAAAAAATACTTCGTCACCAAGAAGCGCGTGGTAACGCGCCATTGCATCTGCCTGCACAATTTCAAGCGCAAATCCAATATGCGGATCAGCGTTCACATACGGAAGCGTCGTCGTGAGGTAAAATGGTTTTCCCATGAGACTAGCGTACTCTCTTTCCTACGTTCGTGCCACTTTTGATTCAGTGTAATCTTTCGCAAGCTCTTGAAGTGCAGCGGCAATCGGAACAGCGAGGAGAATCCCCAAAAAACCCGCGAGTTTCCCACCGATAATAAGAGAAAGGATTACGAGAAGTGGTGGCACACCCACGACGCGCGTTACAACAAGCGGGTATAAGAGGTGGCTTTCAAATTGTTGCAGTATGAGATAGAACGCAAGTACAAGAAGTCCCTGTGAGATGCCGCCATCAATGAGCCCAATTGCAACGGCGGGTACTGTTGCGAGAATCGGACCAAAAACTGGCACGAGCTCAAAAATACCCATAAGAATAGCAAGAAGGAGCGCGTGACGTACATCGAGAATAGTGAGACCAAGGTAGACTAGCATCGACATAATGACACCAAGCAACAGCTGTCCTTGCATCCAAAGACCAATTTTTTTGTGAGCACGCTTCCACAAGCCAAGTACGTAGGTTTGATATTTTGCCGGAGTAATGAGAGAAAGAAAATCGTCGACACTTGTCTCAATAACCGCAAAGTAGAACGAAAATATGAAAATGAGTGCGAAGCTGGTCACCCCGCCAAAGACGCTGGTAGCGGCAGAAAAAGCATTACCGAATGTCCCGCCGAAATCGAGCTGCGAACGCAGTGAAGACACCAAGTCAGTCATACTGATTTCAGACGGACGCGCAAGGCCCAGAATATCTGCATACCGGTCAAATGCATTGAAGTGATTGAACGTTTCGAGATAGTGCGGCAACGCGACAATAAGGAGCGCTACGTCCTCAAGAAGCGATGGCAAAAAAACAAAGAAGATAGCAAAGAGGAGGGCAAGAAGCGCCGAATAAATAAGAACAACCGAAAGCACGCGAGGGGTGCGGTGGCGAACGAGCCACCGAATTCCCGGCTCGAGCGAGGATGCGATAACAATCGCGGTCAATAGAACCATCACCAAATCACGCAGGTACCACAGCACCCACGCCCCCGTACATATCAACAAAAATGTGATGACCGAACCAGGAGTAACGGTGATTGAGTGGTGGCTCATACCCCTATGATACTGGGAAGTTCGGTAATAGCCACGCGCCTCTGTTCACCAGTATCTCGCTCACGCACTGTTGCCGTTTCATCTTCGAGCGTGTCAAAGTCGACCGTAATGCAGTACGGCGTACCAATTTCATCTTGACGGCGGTACCGCTTACCAATGTTGCCGTTATCATCCCACATAATCTGTGGAACTTTTGCTTTAAGTGTCGAATAGAGCGTATGCGCCTTGCCGACAAGTTCGGGTTTGTTCTTTAAGAGCGGAAAGACTGCTGCTTTAACAGGCGCAACTGCTTTATTAAAGGCAAGGTACGTGCGCGACTCTCCATTCATTGTATCTTCGCGATAGGAACTTGCGAGGACGGCGAGAACCGTGCGGTCCACTCCAAATGATGGCTCGATTACGTGGGGGATAATCGGGGGCTCCCCCTCTCCACCTTGCATACTGAGTGCCTGGCCCGAGGCAGTAGCGTGCGCCGTGAGATCAAAGTCCGTGCGATATGCGAGGCCGTAGAGCTCTTTGCGACCAAACGGGAAATCGAATTCAAAATCAATAGTACGTTTTGAGTAGTGAGCACGATCCCCATCTCCCACCTCAAGCTCATGCACTCTCTCAGTTGCAATTCCAACTGCTCTTACCCAATCGTGGATAGCGAGTCTAAAGTTTTCAAACTGCCCCTTCCACATCTCTGGCTTTACAAAATATTCAATTTCCATTTGCTCAAACTCACGAGAGCGGAAAATAAAATCACGGGGTGCTATTTCATTGCGAAATGCCTTGCCGATTTGCGCAACACCAAACGGTAACTTTGGGCGCATGGTGTCAACGATATTTTTGAAGTTGACGAATATGCCACCTGCCGTTTCTGGGCGAAGATATGAAATAGAAGACACATCCTCAAGAGGACCGATATTAGTCTTAAACATCATGTTGAATTGCCGTACCTCGCCGAAAATGCCACCGCATTCGGGACACTTCTCCCCCACATGATCTGCACGAAATCGTTTTTTACACTTTTTGCATTCAACTAAGGGGTCAGAAAATCCTGCCACATGACCACTCGCTTCCCATACTTTTGGATTCATAATGATCGCCGCATCAATACCATGCATATCATCACGGCTTTCGACAAACATTCGCCACCACAAATTCTTGATGTTGTTTTTAAGCGATACTCCCAGGGGGCCATAATCCCACGTGCCTGCGAGACCTCCATAAATTTCAGATCCTTGAAAAAGAAAGCCACGCCGCTTACAGAGCGAGATGATGTTCTCCATTGTTGCATTCATGTCTTGAGAATACTAGGAAAGCGATAAAACGTCGAGCTATTTTATCACGGTAGCATTTACCGCGGAAAAACCTGACTCCCCCGCATAGCGCGTGCCACCGCCTGCCTGAGAAACACTAAGGAGATTTGTGGTTACATCGGGAGTTGCCGTTCGCTGGACTCCCGTACCCACGGCATCTTGGCCTATAAGAGTTACATTTTTCACGAGAACGGGAGCACTACCGATCTGGCTTGCCGAGGGGGTGAAGCCGATTGAAATCGCTACTTGGCGTGGCGCTTTTCCGCTGAGGCCTGTGCCCGGCTCGATAGTGTTTAGGCGCCAGACGATACGGCTGTTTTTTGCATCGAACTCTATCTTCTCGCTTGAGGGGGTGTGGAAACCAGTCCAGCGAACATATGAAGGAAGTTCGGCGGTCAAAACCGCATCGTCAATCTTGCTTGTCGTGTTTGTAACGGTAAAGACCAGCGCATACGTCGTTTCATTGCCGACTTTAGGAGGTAGCGGTCCTGCAGAACCAAACGGGTTAGTGTAATACAATCCCTGTGCTACGAGTTGCAGGTCGCTTGCAATCTTGACTGTCTTTGATGCCGCCGACTGCAGGTTTTCCGGCACTCCTGATTCTGAGAGCCGCGCGCCGCCGGCATTCACGCTAACTATGAGCCGGGGATCACGCAGCTGCATCAGTACCTCGCTTGAGGGCATAATGAATGAAAAACTGACAGTACCCGAGGCATCCGGTGCAAGCGTGCCAAGCGTGCCATTGGTAGTCGACTTATCCCATAAAATCACGTTATCAGAGGAGCGGTAAAATCCATCCGTTGTTTTAACGCCAGTTCCTTCAACCAAAACCCCCGATAGACGCGCCGCAATAACGGCGTTTGATATGGGAACTCTGAGATTGTTATGCCATCCGATCGTGACCACCACCGTTTCTCCGGGCGCGACAACAGCATTACTTCCCGTACCATGATTCGTAACGATTGAAAGGTCGATGAATGGTTGAGTAATTGTGGTCGCAAACCGCTGCTCATAGAGCGGGACGGTGATTGACGTGTCCGCCGGTTTCTTTTTTGTCCCTGCAACAAAACGGAACGTACGCGCATCACCCTTCTCACCACGCACCGCTCCGCGCACAGTTAGTATTTTTTTCTCTCCTGGACGAAAGTCGCCGAGGTCCCAGAGCGATGCCTCACCTTTAACTGGCACCGGATCAACTGAGCTCAAAGTAAATCCAAATGGCATTTCAGCACGTACAAAGACCCCTCTTAGCACCGTAGAAGCATTCGAGGAGACAGTCACTACGATTTCTGTGGTTTGACCAGAGACAGTCTGTGCATTCCCCTGCACTTCGACCGCAAGGGGAGATGTTACAAACGCAATCGCGTATTTTTTTTTTGCAACAAAGACGGAATTCGAACCAGCGAGTCGATACTCAACTTCCACAGGAATAACAGCGCGATCACCGCCCTTACCAGACAAAACAGCGGAGACGGTTCCTTGGCGTCGCCCCCCGGGCTCGATAGAGCCGAGCGATATGCGCTGTTCAGGGACATCAAGTGAGGTATCGGAGACTGACCGGGTACCGGGCGGATATGAAATTACAAGATCAGCAAGCTCAAGAGCTGTTCGATTTCGGTTCGCGACGACGATTTGAAGTGAGACGGGCTCACCCCCAGTTGCCTGCTCTGGCCCCACCACCGTGATATCAATGTTTTCCGGCACTGCAGGCAAACTACCGGTACCGAACGTAAAGTAGTAGGCAAAGAATGCGCTCGCGCCCAAAAAGAAGATACCCGAAATAATAAGGAGTGTCGTCAGAAGCGTCCGTGCCCAGCCGATAGTGCGCGGAGCAAATGTTCCTGTCGCTGCACCCGATTCATCTCGACGCCACTCTTCGGGCAATTGTGTTTGATGGTGGAGCTCGCGTCGGTCTCGGTCGTGAAGTAGCGGCGAGAGCGAACGACTGTACATCGTCCGACGCAATCGTTCTATTTTTTCTTTCTCGTGGTCCGAGAGCGGGTCCATGCCCTTATTGTATCATTTGCGCTTTTTTTGCTTTTTATCAGAGTGTACAAACAAAAGCTCGTCAGGGAGGCGGAAGAGGCCTTCGTCGTTTTGTTTCTGCTCCATGAAGTGAGCGATGAAACCGATAGAACGTGGAATCACAAAGAGCGCGTTAAAGAATTCTGCATCAATGAGTGAGGTGAGCTCGCGATGCGTGAGACCTTCGCATTCGGTCAAAATATCGAGCGTGAGTGACGCAATAGCACCATCAACATTCAGGATAAGTGTCCCCTGCTTGCCGGTCATTATCTTTTCTACTGCACGAGCGAAATCATAATGAGGATGCTTTTTGAGAAGTGAGGCAAAGCGTGAAAGTTCTTCCACGCGCGGGTCAGGAACACCGACGCGATACTTGCGGTGACCAATACCAAGGATGAGTCTGCCGGCACGAGTTTCTTCTTCGACAAATGTTTTTGCATCCTTTCCCGCAGCAACACCGCGAAGCCACGTGCGCGCTGACTCATTAATCGCACCACCAAAGCGTGGCCCTACAGTGAGTAGCCCTGCGACAAGCGATGAGACAAGATCTTTTCCTGCTCGAGCAGTTACCATGGTGTTTACTGCGCCAGAGACATGACCACCGTGGTCGATGAGCTGCGTCAAAATACTTTCCGTAAATGCTGCAGTAACGTCGGAGACGTCGCGACCCAAAAGAGCAGAGAGTGTTGCACGAGCAAATGCATATGACTGTGATTTTGCCAACTTTTTGCCTGAGACATATTCGGGTGTTGATTCAAGGTCAACAATTTCTCGAGTTGAGAGAATGCTTTTTGCGCGATTCATAAGAGGTGTGATTGATGCAGAAACGTCTTCGAGAACTTCCCCAGGAAGTGATTTCATGGCTTCTAAAAATTCAGGGAATGTTTCTGGTGCTATTACACCAACAGCATGAAGTGCATCACGCTTCGCACGCGCGCTTTCATCATTGCGCGCAACGAGTGCTTTTGCATGACCAAACTGCATGCGCTCCTCAAACGCTTCATCAATGGTGCCCGCGACGTACGCAAGGACGGGCTTCGTAAGCTTTTTTGTGCGAACAAGGTCAGCGATTTCATATTCATCCACGCCACCAAGTTCACCAAAATACACAACTGCTTTTGTTTGAGAATCTTCCTGCGCGAGTTCAAGGACGCGCGAAAGTGAGGTAATCGGGAAACGGTCACCACCAATTGAGAGAGAAAATGATGTCCCCTTCCCACTGTGCGCCGTTGCCACGATGAGTTCGTTGGTCACGCCGCCAGAAGTAGAAACCACCGCAAGAGAGCCTTTCTGCGTGAGTTTGCCTTGCGCAATTTGTGCAAGCCCAACACCGCCTGATGCCCCAAGCTTCAAAACTCCTGAGACCAAAATGCCGACACCTGATGGGCCCGCAATTATTTTTTTATCACCCCAGAGCGCAATCAAATCAGTCGCGTGTTTCTCCGGGACGTTTTCTGCAAAGACGTGTGCACCGAGTGCTTTTGGAAACAATTGGAAGAAAAGATTAGTCGTTTCAAAAACACGACGACCTGACTGCAGGTTCAAAAGCCATTGTGCTTCTGGTGCAACAATGAGCGCTGCGGCCATGTCTTTCACGCACGGTATCAGTACTTCTTTGGTGCCAAAGAATAATTTGAGAGTACTGCGATTGGCAATAAGACACACTTTGACTGACGGCTCGGTTTCCCCCGAAAGAAAATCAAAATCAAGAATCGACTGCAGAATTGCTGGATGATTCCCAGCCACCACGATGCCGTTATTATTTTTTCGAATCTGTTCAATGAGTGACATAGTTATTTGATGAAGTGGATAGCGTCGCGCATTGCAGCGGTGATAGGGTCGACTGAACTGTAGATAGAGCCAAGAAGATTTTCTTTTTCTAAAAAGGTACGCATGTGCGCAAGACCTGCTGCCTCGTTTGGCCCACCGCGGCGTACAAAGACTTTGATCCCTTGCTTGCGGAGCTTCTCCGCTGACTCAGAAAGCGCATCAATAACACCTGCAAAGGTTGATTTGATGTCAGTGAAGTTTGCAACACCTCCCGCAATTACGAGCGCTTTCTTTTTTGCTTTTGAGTCGAGCATGAGCGCAAGAACTTCCTTCGTATATAAATATGTTTCTTCGCGTGTAGGACCTCCACTGTATTCCCCGTAATTACCCAAGAGTTTCCCTGCTCCGAGCGCCTGCGCTTCATCGGCAATCACAATCGAACCACCACCACCTGAGAGGAGGAGAAAAAGCGCGCCGTCAGGATTTAAGACGGAAAGTTTGAGTGACGCAGGAGTTGTCGCTGCCAAATCTTCGACATGTTTCTCAACATCATGTTTCGCTTTTGACTTCACAACATCGTCTTCGGACCACTCGCGTGTGAAATACGCTCCTGCACTATCAACTAGACACGCGGCATCGAGAAGTGCCACTCCGTTTTCTCGCACAACGAGCGGATTAATTTCCAAAAATGTCATAAAACTTTTTTCAAATTTTTCCACGAGCGAAACGAGGAAACCGTGCGGAAGACCCGTCTGTGTTTCTGCAGAGAGGATGGACTCTGGTGTTGAGAGTACGAGCATCTGTACTTTATCTGGATGCTCTTCAATATTTACTCCACCATCTTTTGTATACAAAAGTCTCACACCGTCACGAACGCGCTCGAGCGAAAGGTACTGCTCTTCATTATTTTCGTGTTGAAACACTGGCTCGGCAATAAACTGAGTGAAACCCTTCTTCTCCCATTCTTTAGTAGCGGTAACTGCCTCTCCTGCACTCACGCCCACTTTTACCAACCCTTGTTTGAAACGCTTCTTTATTCCCTGATCAACTTTTACTACCCATTTTTTAGAAGCTGAAAGTGCTTGCTTTTTACCTAAACGAATTTGCACACCGTTATATCCTTCTCCTAGCAGAATCTGCTTCGCTTTCCATTCTGAGATTTTTACTCGTGCCATGGAGAAGACTCTACCATAACTAAATGGTGCTGTGCACGGTCGGAATGTTCTTCATCCACAATAAAGCCAAGGGATTTTGCCAACCCTTCACTTGTTGGATTTTGATTGTGAATACCAGCCCAAAAACGAGCTTTGGGAAATGCGTCTCGGTACGCACTCATGCACAATCGTGCAAATGGTTTCATAAGCCCCATGCCTCGATACGGGAGGTACGAACGGTATACAATTGTGTGCCAGTTTCCTGCACCTACATCTTTCTTTTCAAATTCTGCGCGTTCATCATCGTTTAAATGCTTCAATGATTTTCGCCCGAGTGACTTTGGCCCAAACCACGCAAGTCCAGCAAGCCCTCCACTTTTTGAAATAAGTGCAAATGGCGTTCGGTCTTTTGCATACCACTCTTCGTACGAACCAAGTCCAAAACGTTCTCGATCAGAGGTATTGTTTTGAATTTCCACATCACTTTCATCGAGTGATTTCTTTTTGAGTTCATTTGCCCATTCACGCGAGAGTCCGAGAAAAACACTAAACACTTCTCCGGTCTTACTCGTCACCTCCCCTATTTTTTCAGTCGTAAAAATTACTGGCGGTATCTGCATGTACGTACTCTACGTTACAAGTGTGATTCCGACAACGCAGTATTAATGTGCGACAAAAATAATTCTCGCTGCACACGAGCTGATTCCATATCATCTTCAGCAAAAGAAGTGTTAGCAAAGAGTGCCGTATTGAGCGCCCCTGGAGAAAGATATCCAAGAGAATATAGGACGCGCGCAACGGAAAGTAATTCAATCACTGAGCATTCTTCTTTTGTGGCGGTAACAAGCACCTGTCGTTCGGACAGAAGCGTATCAAAAAGGTATTGATTTTGTTCTTCACCCAAGACGAGTCGCAACACCAAACGCGCAGTGCGCATGAATGTCGTAACAGAGTGTGGCGAGAGGGATTTGCACAAAGATACTGCACCCACGGCACGCCATCCACGCTTTCCTTTGACCAAAGACACCGTGATATGTGAACCACTTTGGAGCGCGTAACGCATTTTTGAACTCTCGGCACGCACGGCTCCCGCTCGCGCACGCACGAGCCCAAAATCTTTCGTAAACAGTGCAAACACGCGGTCAGATTCGCCGTATTCACGACTTCCGAGTACGAGTGCTTCAGTGTTGTATTTGTGATACATGCCTATTCAAGTGCAATCGAAACGGAACCCGAAGAAAGTTGTATCTCTTCTTTTCCTTGACCAAACGTAATCTGTACACGCGCCTCTTCAAGTTCTTCTTTCGCTTTTTCTACAACCACTTTTGCATTTTCACTAACCGTCAATTGCGCCATTTCACCTGGCTTCAGATTATTTTTCTTGCGAAGCGCTTGTACGGCGCGCACAAATTCACGCGCATCACCTTCAAGTTTTAGGGCTGGAGTAAGCAACGTATCCAGCAAGACCTCCTCCCCTTCTATTACTTCTTTCACGTTTACTTCATCGGCAATCACTGCGAGTAATTCTTTTCTGTTTTTCTCGGGAGCGTGAACCAATTTTGGTACGGTGAGGCGCGCGAGCGGTTGGCGTACTTTTATCTTTGCTTTATCACGCGCTTCGAGCGCACGTGAGGCGAGAGCGCGAACTTCACTCATCGCATCAATCATGCCGTCTTTCTTTTCGCCAAACAATCGAGAGAAGAATGTTTTTTGTCGAACTACCGGCCACTGTGCAAGATGGATACTGTCTTTCATACCAACACCACGAGAGATACTTTCTGCAATAAACGGTGTAATCGGTGCCATGAGACGCGCAAGGAGGAGAAGGCACTCTCGCTGCATTGCAAGTGCGTATTGCTTATCTTTACCCTCACCTTTCATGCGATCGCGCGAGCGACGTATGTACCACGTCGAATAGTCTTCAATGCAATCGCGCAGGGCGCGACACGCTTGCGGTGTATCATACGCATCCATCGCACGCGTTACCTCTTCAACCGTCTCATTCATGCGAGCACGCATCCAACGGTCGAGCACGTGCGCACTATCATCCGCCATTGTAATACCGTCATATTCTGATTTATAGAGCTCGTAGAATTTGAACGTATTCCAGAGCATCGACACAACACGGTTGTGCGCATCGCGAACATCTTCATCGCGGAATCTGATGTCTTCTGACTGCATGACTGGAGAAGACATAAGATAGAAGCGCATTGAGTCAGAGCCGTACTGATTAATGAGATCAAGCGGGTCCGTGTAGTTACGTTTTGATTTTGAAATCTTCTCCCCGTTTGCCGCAAGAATGGTGCCAGTTGATACAACATTCTTAAACGCGAGGCGGTCAAACAGAAGTACCCCGAGTGCATGCATGTAGTAGAACCATGTTCGCGTTTGTGCGATGTATTCAGCAATAAAGTCCCCCGGCGAGCGCTTCAGGAATTCTGTCTTGTTTTCAAAGGGATAGTGCTGTTCAGCAAATGGCATAGAACCCGATTCCACCCAACAGTCCACGACTTCGCTGACGCGTTCATATTCGTTCCCTTCGGCATCCAAGAGCACCATCGAATCGATATAAGGGCGATGCAAATCAATCTCACCGCGGTCGTTGCGTGGCAACGGCATGTACGGAATATCGCGCACGCCTGCGTTGTGCAAGAAACGACCATCACTCTCTCGAAGAGAAAACGCACGCTTTGCCGTCTGCACATCATCTTCGCCCAGAGCCACCGATTCCATGAGGAGAATCGGTGCATCATGCGATACGATCAAGATACGTTTATTGTTGTATATCTCCTCTAGGTGCGCAAGAAGTGATCCTACACGTGCACGAACATCGCCCCATGTTTCACCGCCAGGAACCGCTTTCGAGAACCTCTCTCCTACCTGTGAGAAGTGGGCAAGATACTCGTCGCGCGATTTTCCTTCAAACATACCAAAATTTGTTTCCGATACTCGTTCGTCGATGATGATACGTTCATGCAGCATACCTAACCTATCAGCGACGATACCCGCAGTTTCGACGGCGCGCACTATTGGAGAAGAGATAATAATATCGGGTTTTTGCATTTTCTCCGCTTGAAGGCGTACCTGCTTCTTCCCCTCCTCGGTAAGCGACATAGCATGCTCATTTGTAGAATTCAAAATCGAACGAACATTATTTTCTGCTTCGCCATGGCGCATAGCGAGATAAGTATTGCAACTCTTT
>Ga0214923_10003589_pt1 | contig 19362 bp, 17 predicted proteins | sample LL1510_MetaG_FD_177993 | JGI IMG/M metagenome (GOLD analysis project Ga0214923, IMG submission 177993) | Freshwater microbial communities from Lake Lanier, Atlanta, Georgia, United States - LL-1510 | ecosystem: Environmental > Aquatic > Freshwater > Lake | place: USA: Georgia | collected...
CGTCCTGACAAATATAATTTACCATATGTTGAACGATCTGAGTCAGTTACAGGAAGTGGTATTTGGGTGGCTATCATACGATCATAACACAACCGTTCACAATTCGAAGTTGTTAAGATCGTATGTTTTAATATGGTTGTATAAAACTCGTGACTTGTTTCAAACAAAGTATCAAATGTTGTAAGCAACGAATTCATTTTTGAAAACTCTTAAATTTTGAACTTAAACTTATATTAATGATTTTTGATTATAACAATCTAAGTTTCCAAATGTCACAAACAACAGTTGTCACAGCTTTTTACATCATTAAATCCAAGTTCCCATCTCAACAATACAAACAATGGTTCGAGTATTTTTTTCAACTTGATAGTAAGGTCATATGTTTTACAGATGAAGCAACATTATCATTCTTACAACCACCCAAGAGTTGGCACATTATTCTTCAACCGATTTCCAGTTGGAAAATTTACAAGCATCTTGATTATTTTACACGTTGTGAACAACATGATTGGGAACATGGACACTCGAAAGAATTATACATGTTATGGTGTAACAAGATCTACTTTGTAGAAGAAGCGATTGAACGTAATCCATTCAACTCTACGTATTTTGCATGGACAGACATAGGTTGTATTCGTAATCCGTTGGTATTACAATATGCACAAGGATATCCAAACAAAATACCTACTCTTATTGAACCAAATCAAGTATTGTTTTCATTGGTAGAACCTCATGAATTAAAATTGAGTGACAATAAAAAGATATGTTTTCAACATGATATTCCACTTGAAAAGTATAAACATTATAGACATTCATTTAATGCAATTCAAGGTGGATTTTTTGCATGTTCTGTAGAGTCAATTAGAGAGTTTGTAGACAAATTTGAAAGTACGTTACAAGACTTCATAACACTTGATCGGTTTGCAGGTAAAGACCAACATATCTTCAACACCTTGGTTGCAAAGCAACAAGAATCATCATCCTTTTTTCAATTATTACAACCTAATTCTCAACCTGTAGACAATAATTGGTTTTCGTTTTTATATTGGTGTGCAAAAAAATAAGCAAAAAGTAACGTGTTTTCCATGACTAAGTCCAAGGTCAAATCCAAATGTACGTCAAAGAAGCAACTCGCATCGTCGTTCAAAACCTTAGTAGATGATGAACCATACTATCATGTTTTTCATCAACCGACTTTTACACTTGTACGTCAAGTACCAACAACCTCATCGTTCGAATGTCTCGTCCAACAAGCAAAAGAAGCATTGGATTTAGATATTGCATATCGTACACTCGTATTAGAACAAATCATTCATCAATCTACGACACGCCTTCTTCATCTGACGGAAGCAGAAAAACGTCAACAACTATCCGGTATTCGTCTCTTGATCTACACACAATGGTTGATTGATCATTGGCACAATTTACCTATTATCGTAGAAGATAACATTCATTTTCGTTTACAAATGTTAGTCAATGCAAGGTTCACGTTACTTGGAAAACACCATGTGTTTATTATAGATCAAAAATGTACAGTTCAACAAATGGAAGTTGAATTTCAAGGATTATGTTGGATGGAAAAAGAATGGTTTGACTCATCGTTTTCAACTTGTATTATAGTTCACAAAGTCTCGTATATACGATATGTTTGTATCCATTATGGTATATATTTTTATACCTTGTTGAAAGAACAAAAGGAGATAGTAGAGTACATTCAAGACATTTCTTCCAAGCAATTAACTGTTATGACATCCGAGTTTGGTCCTATCAATCTTCCTTCTTCTTCAGACATTCGCAATGTTCCTTCACAAACATTCATGATTGCGTATTGGTCGTACGTGGATGATAAAATGTGGTACTATAATCGAGACACAGTCGATAACATGTTTTTCAAGTAGGTGTTTAATTTGTTTGCAGCTAATTTAGAATGTATTAAGTTGTGAATAAAAATCGTTTTTATTTATTCGTGTTTGACAATGCAAAATATACAGCTTTATACATAGGTTCAATCTATTCAAAAAATCAATTACTTACTATTTCGTTTGTTCTTTTGTTTGCGTTGTATCAATATAAATCCATCATGATCTACATGCGTTTGTGAAGGATGTTGTCGTACATTCGTGTTTTTACTGCTTGTAGTTGATAATATTGTAGTTGAACTCGAACTAGAAAATGCAGTTGATAATATTGTAGATGAACTCGAACTTGTTGAACTTGGTGTTGATGATATTGTTGGTATCCAATGTGATTTCAAAAATACGTTGCGAAAATGCTTTGCTTGTCTATCAACATAATTAGTTAATCGATTTGTTGCTTTGTACATGAGTTGAAAAATTTGATCTATCGTTATGTTTGTAACTTGTTGATACATGGTTAAATACTGATGCCATATATCAAATTCCATTTCCACATCAAAGTACGGATACAACGATGGATGTAAATGATCTAATGGTTCATTTCGTCGTATTACATTGTGATAACACATGTACTCTTCATACTCTAAATCGTTGTACAAACGCATTTGTTTACAATCTGTGAACAAACGTAATTCTGCTGATTCCAACCTAGACCATGGTTGATATATCACATGACCATCAAAATATTCTGTATACACATCAGGTGTTTGATTAAATCGTAACCTGAATTTGAAGCATGCACACCTGGGTTGAATGATGAGTGCCCATTCTTTTTGAAAATTCATTTCTTTTGCAATGTAACTTTCTCTTGCATCCAATGAAGCATGATCTGTATCTATCATGGACGACCGTATATCCGACACAAACAAAATCTGTTCAGGGTTGTAATTGGTATGATACAACTGAGCATCTGCATTAGTAAAATAACGATCATAGATTTTTAATCTGTTGGGATGTTGTTTTGCAAACTCACGTATAGACTTGCAAAATGGTTCAGAGTCGTACAAATGAATCGTCAACGAAGAAAACAATTGTGCTAAAAATACGATATGTTGACCTGATGCTGCACCTACATACAAGAGAATGTCTCCTTCACGTGCGTTTGCATATACGCAAAAAATAGTTTCGATGCACAATAGTTTACGTTGACCCCAATGTTCAAGTTTAAATTCCGACGTATCAATATCATGGATAAAATTGAGTCGACAATTAATGTCTTCTTTCACACTATATTTACTCAAAAACAAAGAACTCATTTGTCTTTGTGTTTATTATATCTATATTTGCCAACTTATCAATCGCTTTAAAATAAACATTTTTTGATTCCATTTATTTTACACAAACACACATTAATAAAAACGACGATCATTCATTAAAATGTCATCTGAAAAATCTATCATCTGATAAATTTGACGGTCTTGTGCCAAGTACAAACACCCATTTGGATGCTGTCTGCATTTGATAATTTGATCTCCATTGTACAAATACGTGATATTGACCACATCTTCTTGTTGTAAATGAACACATAATCCATACACCACGTACTTGCCCATATATGGTTGAATACGTAATGCATTGTCAAACAGATATACTTGTTGGTGATTATATGATTCTAACTCGATGATCCGAAAATATTGTACGTAAAATCGTAGTGTAGGATCACGTTTTCCAACAAGATCAAACGGTTGATATTGAACAAGACGTACGTTGGCTAAATTACATACATGTTGTAAAAATGTGTCAATACACAATGGTTGATATTGAATTGCAGAATACAATCCTGTATGTTCATCTACTTCAATGTTCAAGCTATTCGTACCTTGATTTTTAGAGATTTGAAGCCAACGATGTTGAATGTCACTTTGTTTACACTGTTCAAACATACGTTGATCTGCCAATGTGCCAACGATGACTTTTCCTTGTGTATGGAGACATGTTTGAATAATGGTAGTCAAGTATTGTTCATGTGCTTGGTCAATGTTCCAAGACACTATAACATCAAATGTATGTTTGGATGCTTGTAACTCATTGTACGATACACGACGTACGTGTGGTGGTAATCTCCACATATTAGAACCATGACTATATGGATCACAGGATGTAAACGATTCTTCTAAAATCCAACAATCACGTAGGTTACAAAACTTGATAAAATCAATGTATTGACTTTGAAGCAATAACACACGTTTATGGTTTGGAATCTTGTTCAACAAAAATGTCGTTGAATCTATGGTTAGATGTCGGCACACCATCTTCATAATGTCTTGTTGAACGTATGGATTTGGTTGATTTTCCGATGTAGATGATGTTGCTTGTTGTTGTACGAGTTCAAGTAGGTGTATGAACGATTGAATATGAATAGGATATTTCATATCAAAGTAGGTGTCACGAACCACATCAACATAATTAGGATGTTGTTTTTCTCGTCTTGCACGTAATGGTACTAGCGTGTGATTGCTTAGACTGCATTCTGCTATATCATTGTTTTGAATACGTTCTTTCGTATCTGCATATACAATGGCATCAACAAATGGTAGGTCAATGTAATCTTCTTTGTCACCATAAAATGTTTTACAACGAAACACTTGTCGTTCGACATCAAGTTCTAAACGTACATCAATCGTGATATGACAAGGAAATTTCCACTTTATAACATCTAATTGGTCCATATTGTCAGGCTGTAAAATGATACCATCGTTGTCTTGTTGTAAACGTTGTTTGTATGTACGTTGCATATGCTGGTAATATTGCTGCATTACGTGATGAATGTTACTTGGTGTGCAACGAACAAAATACTTGCAATCGAAATGTGTATTGTCAACCGGGATTGCTTGAATACATTTTAAAACATTGCTAAAGCTTGTATTGGTGGACTTCATGCCATACACATATATTTTGTTTTGAAAATATTCACCATGTAATATACAATTTTGAACAATACAACTTAGTTCATTTCTTGGTAATGTTTGTATACATTTGGATTGTGTGAAGACTTGAATGGAGTCTTGATTGAGGACGATATCTACAGCTTCACCGTTCAATTTGTTCGTAATATAATAGACATGTTGTTGCAAATATGGAAGATGCTTGGATGGTTGAAAATTGGTTGGACGCTTGGTTTGTGTCCAATCATGGTGTTGAACCTGAATAGAAATAGAATTGAAGGAACCAGAATAAAAAAACGAATATAACCTATGTTTGTACTCGTACACAAAGGTTGGTAAAACAGGCCATACACAGCTTGTTGATGTAGATACATATACAATATGTTGTTGTGCAAACAACGATGTTACAACCGAGTGATAAAGTGGAATGTCAACGATGTAAATTTGATTTGATGCAATGCTATTTGGTTGTGATGGAAGAAGATCAACAAATAGTTTTTCTAATGGGAATTTGACGGGTTTGAGAGAACCAAGTTGAAGGGTTTCATATGGAAAGACTTCTTGTTGAAGAAGAAATCTAGAACGAAAATGCACAAGCTGTTGTGTCAACGATGTCATTTTTTGATACGACATATCTTGCATTTTTTGCCATCCAAACATATGTTTGTAAAGACCATGAATTGTTTGTTCTATATATTTAGGATGAAAATACATTTGTTGGCATAACGCTTCAATCGATGAACCATACATAGACGATGCTAAGTAATAAAATTGAGTGTAACATTCTTGGTCAAACGTGCACATACTACCTGTTTTTGCCAGACAATTCAAAATGAATTGATGACAAATGAACTTGATATGTTGTTTCCAAACCGGATTGATACTCTTGATAAATTGATGCACAAAGATGGATATACAATCGTAATAATATTGTTCTTTAATAATAGGTTGATTTGTGTATGGTTTCAGGGATTGTGTGCATTGATCAAAAACAGGTAAGGATGTCAAGGATGGTAGACCTAAAGATGCTTGATATACAGGGCAAATGCATTTGAATATATCGTCAAAAACAGGTACAATTTGAGAGTACGACAAAGGGGTGAACTCCAGTTCAATTTCATATTGTGTTGTTGGATGAAATTTAGAAGAGGAAGAATGGTCTACGACCACTTGTGTACAATCAAGACGGACTTGATCATTGAGACAAAACGAAGTACGTGTACGTTTACGAGTGGTAACGTTGTAACTTGGATTTTGAACAAGATGGGTATATTCACTAAGGTTGATCTTGATCTCATTGGATGCTTGACAACGTAGTGCAATACTAGGATAACGCATATCATTGAATATAAACGTGTTTTGTGCTTCATTCAAATGAACAAAAAAGTCCTTTTCTTTGAATTTCATTTTTTTCTCTGCTTGTTGATTGCTTTTTCGGTATACATAATTTTCGTGAACGAAGGATTCAACTGTGTCTTGGGTTGTTGTTTGAACATGAGAATAACATGTATGTAATTTTTGCAAAATGTTTTCAAATTGTTTCTGATGTAGATATTTAAACCTGAACTCCAGTTCTGTATAATTTGTTTGTACAGATTGTGTGGTTTGGTGTAGTATTTGTTGAAAGATGGAATGCATTTGCAAAATGAATACAAGATGAATGAAATGAGTAAAAAATAAAAATAAAATATTGTGTTACATTTTAAAATAAAAATGACAAGTACAACAACAAGAGCATTCATAAGTATAACTTGTTTAAGTGTCGTGATTATTATATTGGTTGTTATGATGTGTAACGACAACAAGGAGTCATTTCAACTTATGGGTCAGTATCCAAAACGCGTGATTGTCAATGGTGGATTTGGATTTGCATATCCAAGAGGTTGGGGTGTATGGCCGTATCGTCCTTCTTCACAATATTATTGGAATGGTCGTGTGATTTATCCAAGTTATATCAACCGTTTTTATACTTCAGAGTATCCTACATGTTGGATCAAATTAACATCACAATCCGTGTTTAACAGGAGATTTGCTCCTTCTAAATTATGGATTCGATTTTTACGTCAAAACCAGTTTGGTAAATACTTACAACCAAAGACAAATCAAGTTGAATATGTTCTGATACCATCGGATCCAAACACAACCAATTGTTCTTACGATGTACCTTTACGTAGATTTTTTGAGATTTCATTATAATCACCATTAAAGACTCGTTGCATTTATCCATTTAACAATCGCCATATATACGTAACTTTTATGAATCAAACAAATCATCTGAACGACACACAAATTGCATCTACTCAACAAAAGCAACAAGAAATAATTGAACAACTAACAAGATGGATACAACGTATTCATAATCAATCGTGTACTACACTAGAGTATTTAGTTGCATTAGAAACCGTTGGCAAACTGCAACTCATGGAACAAAAGGTACAAATTGAACCAACCGTTTGGGATTATATTAGTTTAGGAGTGGTGTTAAAACAGATTGGGATGGAACAACAAGAACAGGAAGAAGCAAAGGAACAACAAGCAGAGTAACATATACTAGTTTATACCTATGTGTTTACAATTTTTTCATGAATTTTTTATTTTTAGTAGGATAAGAATAAAGTAAGAAAAGGGTCTCTATGAAGACAAACGTACAATTGAATTTATTAGGTAAGCCATTGCAAATATGTTCTTTTTTTCCTATGACAGGTTTCAAACGTACTGGTTCATGTGAATTTTCAACTAAAGATGACGGTATACATGTTGTGTGTGCTGTCATGACAAATGAATTTTTGCAATATACATTTTCACAAGGAAACGACCTGATCACACGTCGTCCAGGTTTCTGGGGATTGAAAGAAGGTGATCATTGGTGTGTATGTAGAAATAGATGGTTAGAAGCGTATCGTGCAAATCCCAAGTTTGCACCACCCATCATACCTGAAGCAACACATATTTCCTTGTTGAAATACATAAGTATGGACGAGTTGAAACCATTTTTGATTTGAACTATTTGTTTTTTTTCAACCATATTTTTTTTCTACACCAACAAATAAATTGACAATCCGTAAGAATGCAACCAGAACAATTTCGTCAAGTGTGTAAATACTTGTGTTATCTATTCGTGATTTTATTATTGTTTGTTTTGTATCAAAACACTCGTTGCCCTATGTGTACAAAAGCAGAACATTATCAAATGATAGGTCCAAATTCAACATTGGCATCAGTTGCAAAAGACGCTAAATTCAGAAAATATGTGTTAACACCTGAACCTATGCCATATACAACCGAATCTGCATCTGGTATACCTATTCAAGATGTACAAGCACAAAAGATGTTTACTGTTCTCCCTGAACAAAATTATCGTATGAATGATACCTATGCATTAGGTGGTGTAGATGAAGCTATCTATTTAGCTGAAACCGCATTCGATGAAAGATCTAAAAATCATCCTGTATTTTTGGCACAATCTGGTACTATTCCAAATGTTCCATATGGAGGTGCAACCGATGATTTACGTATTGTACAAGAAAATCAACTCAATCGTTTAGAATAAAAATCTTAGAATAAAAATCTTGTTTTATTCATTCATCAGTTCAACAGTAATGTACACAAAAAAGATACTCAAACGGATTATTGCATGCCTATTTCATACCAACCAATTGCAGCAGTAACATTGACATTAGAACCAGATAACACAACTGCACATACACTCAATATATCACTGACACCTGCAACACTACGACCAAGTTGATAATTGAATTGTTCAATACCATTCAGTACCAAGATATTTTTACTTTGTGAAGATGAAGTAACAAATCCTAAATCAATAGTTCTTCCTCCTGTTATTGTAGTTGCTGACACATCGTATTGAACACTGGAATCGCTCCCAGCTGATACCCAAGTAGGAGTTGAAATGGTACCATTTAAAATTAATTGATATTGAATGTTTGCATTTGAACTTGTAGGTAACAAGTCAATTTGTGCAGGTAGAATGATAGCATCAAGATTGTCGCTCTTTAAACGTATACTCAACAAGGGTTGTAGAACCGTGATTGTTTTGACACTGGCACCCAATGATACAAATCTCTTCATGCTTGTTCCTTGGTATCCTCCTTCTGAAATCACAGTCGCACATACTTGTTTTAATGTTCCAGCCGGACTTGATGAACTGATTTCAAACCTTACTGGTAAGCATGCAGTTGCCATATATGTACTTGTAGAAATATTTGCATGAAAGAATTTATGTACTATGATAAACTGGCTATCTATGATGAAACCAATCTGTACTGTACCAACACCTAGCCACTCTAAATCGATGAACAATAATTGTGCACGATTCCACAACGCAGTAATACCAGATGGCCCGCTACCATTTAATGGATCCACATTCCAACTGGCTTGTGCAATGGATGTCACAACACTATCATTACGAATATTCACAGACGCTTGATTGCCTGATAGTTGAAAATACACACCGTTTGATGTACTAAAATAACCCACACGTTGGGTTAATCCTGCTGACATAGTATTGTCACCTATAAAACTGCACATAATCAACAAGGATTTACCAGGTTGATAGGGAAAAACACGATAACTTTCAGCTACAACGGAGTCTCCGTTACCACTAACTGCTAATTGGGTGATTGCTGTTTCAGGGTAATATGTAACTGTACCATTGCCTGTACTTCCGGTAGAAAACTTTTCATTGAGACGATAACGGTTGGAAGAATCAAATAATGTAAAGGGATTGCTTGTTCGAATACGTCCAAATGCATCAATCTGTGAGTTTGAAAATAAAGGCCCAGTATAACTTTGACCTGAAGAGATCCAGTTATATCCATTGTAAAATTCGAAATCGTTCAAAGTTGTATCATATACCAACATACCCGATGTAGCTGCAATGCCATTTTTTTGTTCTGTGGTCAACCTGGGTACAACGATACCACCTTGTGTTGAATTTACCCATAATGGTAAGTTAATATTGTATTGAGACATTTTCTACTCTTGTTTCAGAAAATAAAATTAAATTTTATTCACATTCTTCAGGCAATTTTAACGATGGATCGATGCATTTTGTGATTGATTGTTGTCTCAGTTATATATGCAATTTTACGATATAAGTCATTCTTTGTTCTTTCCACAATGCTTGAAAACATAATCAAAATATCAACAAATAAAATTTAAATTTTTGCATTTTTATAACATACTAAAAGATAAGTATAAACAGTCTAATGTCTGATTCGAAACGAACTCAATCGTCTTGGATGAAAAAACTTGGTTCACGATATAATATTCCTAAACCAACATCTGGTGTAAATTCATCCTTTCAATCCTTGACACCAACCATCACACCTGCAAATACACCAAGTCCATCTCGCACATCTCCATTCTTACAATCCATCAAAGACGGATTTGCAACGTCACTTGGATTCAACTTGGGAAGTAGAACCGTCGACGCAATCTTGGGTTCAAGAACAACGATTGTTGAACATCGTCATACCCAATTTGATAGCGCTAATTGTGCAAGTATCATACAACAATACCAACAAAGTATGTTGTCATCACCAACGATTTCATCTGAGTTGAAAATTGCATTTGATAAATGCAATGAAATCAAACTTTAATACTGACACATCAAGTTCAAATATTTCCATGTATGATTTCAATCATAAAAAAAGATCAAGACAAACATTTGAAAACAACACATCAACTCATTTATCTGTACAAAAGAAACCATTGATTGTTCAAACATCTGGTGAGTATCATCTATATAGTCAAGAACAAGTACAATTTTTTATAAACCAATCGTACAAATATTTGCTGGTTCATCAGATCAATCAAGCTATAGATATAGCACGATATCATATCCATGATTATCATCTGTTGCGAAAGAAAGCGTATGAAATGAATCAAAATACCCATTTTATTCAAAGAAACTTGTTCAAAACATCCAAGTGTCAACTTCTCGACAAATTTGATTTTTGTCCATATGGAACCCAATGTGATTGGTATCATCACCTTGCAGAAAAACGTCAGCCTATTTGTATCTATCACGTATTTGGTCAAACATGCAGACAAGCTAGTTGTAAATATTCACATGACGTAAACACGGAACGTATTCCTATTCCTGAACTTCCAAGCACTAATCTAGTTCAAATACCTATCTATAAACGTGTGATGATTCGTCCAAAGTTCGTGATGGATGATAACCGTTCTTCATGTTCTACATTACATAATTCAACAGAACAACAACAAGTAACAAGTATGTTGAAAACGATGATTCGTGATTATTGTTGTAAACAAGATACACACCAAGAATAAATCTAACCCGAATAAATTAGTGTCATTTTATTCAAACTACAGTTGTTTATTTTTTAATTTTGCTTTTTTGTAAGTTTAAAAACCAACTGATGATGTTTCAATAAATCTATTTTTTGTTATCCATGTATACTTTATTATCGTATAATGTATCGTGTCAAAGTCGTATGTTTGCAGATCGTTTACAACATATTATAGAGTTGATTTCAAACGTTTCACCTGATTTTATTTGTTTACAAGAAGTGAATGAGTTCGCCATTTCACAACTAACAGGTGGCTTCATGAATATGTATAAAATTGTTAACAACCAGGAGATTGTCAATGATAAACGTTCGTATGGTGAAATGATACTTGTGAAAACCAAGTATAAAATTGTGGAAGAACAAATACATAAATTATTTGATTCTCAACAATCACGTAGCTTGCATGTTTGTAAAATTGAACTTGATAACGATATTTTACAACTATGTACCACACAATTAGAACGAGGTGGGCTAGCTGATAAATTGCGTCATAAACAATTAGAAACATTGGACGCATTTTTGCATAAAACCGGGTATGTAACCTTTTGTGCGGTAGACACGAATTTTATGCAAGACGATCACAGTTATTCTACGTTGAAAGAAATGTTGGATGTATATGAACTATGTGCTGATATTTTGGAAGGAACACATCAATATACCTTGGATAGTATCAAGAACTTTAACATCAAAGATGAACAACAACGTGAACGTCCTGATCGTATTTATATCACCAAGACCCAACCACATTCATATCAATGTATTATACAAAACTTCGAACTCATTGGTATGAAACCATTTTATCACTATAATGATGCTTCACAAGAAGAAGAACGATTGATGCCATCAGATCATTTTGGCGTGTTTGTGTCATTTCATTTAAAATCACGTAAATCACCTTCAACTACTCCGTCTTATACACCTTCATCTACATCTGTTTCTCCTTCTCATACACCTTCAGCTACATCTGTTTCTCCTTCTCATACACCTTCAGCTAGATCTGTTTCATCGAACAATACGCAATCATACTCTCATCACTCAGGTATGACCCAAGTGTCTTCTTCTATCCCAAATGATCAAGATGGAACATATGTGGTTCAAACAGTCGTGAAGAAGATGGAGTTTATAGAAACTCCGTATGATATACCACAAGAGTACGAACACGATGAGCGTGATGTGAATGTGAACTTGTTACTCCAAAAAGTGCAAGAACAAAAAATGCAATCATCAACCAACACATTCAATGTTTTACCTACGAGTGTAAGAACAACAACAAAACCAAACAACATGGACCAACCATGTCCGTCTGACTCTGCAGTTGACAAGATGGAATTTATAGATACACCATATGACGTCAATCCAGAGTATGAAGATGATGATCGTGCCATTGATGTTGATTTGTTACAAAAACAAAAAGACCAAAAATTACGCTTAAATGGGTACTATTAAGAAACACAAACAATCAAACTACGATGGAACATAACCAACCTCCTTTCTCCTATTATTATGATGATGGGAAAGAAGAAATGAACCAACTGGATGCCGACATTGCTGAACGTAACCTGGATGAGATTCCTTCTTATGATGAAGATTTTGAATACGTTCAGAGTGAATATGTAGAAGGTGAAGACGAAGTGGATTTCACACAAATCGCGTGTTCTCCAAATCAATCATTGGTTCAAAACATCTTGTGCGAGTTGATGGACATTGACATCTCCTTTGAAAAACGTGAGGCATATTTACAACAACTCCATGAATTACAACCTAATTTAGTGATTGAATATGTGCAAAATCTATGTTCATCCTACGAAGAAAATTGTTCTTCTGTCTTGCGTGAATTTATTCAAGATCTCATACGTACTTCCAACATCGTACATTTTATTGTCAAAGTACAAGCAGCAGAATCCATCTGTGACACCAAATTGTTATATGAATTATTGAACCAGCTTGTTAGCAAAAATATTCATGATGTAGAAATTATCGTGGCTGCATCCAAGTTGAAAGCTGCATATGAAGCAAACAATCAAAACTGTCCTGAAGAATTATTTCCGTTGTTAACATTCGTGTTACAACATACATTGATTCATGATAAGGACAAGGTAGAAATTTGTCAACAATGTCGTAATGTACATCCGTTCATACGTCAAGTAAAACTCAATGATCCAGGAAAATGGCAAGTCTTCTTGTTACAAACCTTATTACACACCTACCAAGATCTTAAAGTTGCTGATTTAGAACTTGCTGAACAACAAGTAGAACACGATGAAAATGATATTTCTAAAGGTGTGTTGTATGATTTTTACTTAAGTTTACAACAAGAAGAATATACTGATTATCGTGAAAAAGCACAAAAATGGTTCTTAGAATGTGAAGCAAAAACCATCTATGAAAACACCCAGAATGTACATCATGTGTCAACCGAGATGGAATCGTTCATGGATATCTTGATGAGCGTGGATATGCAAAACAAGACCGTTCAAGAATGGTACGAGCTTTACAAACGTCAACCTGGGTTTGCAGGTGAATTATGTAGTATGGCATTACAACGTATGAGTGTAGACATGTCGGTGTATGGCAAAGCATCTTTGAACTTGAAGCAAATCTTTGTACGTTGCATGTTGTACATAGGAACTAGAGACGTTGATGAACAAGAATTGTTACAACAGCGTATGAAAGAAGAGTTGGAGGATGCAGCCATGACATGTTCATCTGGTCATTTGATACGTTTGATGAACGTGTTTTCTGGCTTGGAGAATTTCATTAAAGTAGATCCATTTGTTGAGTTGAAAGCATGTGTTGCACATCGTTTACAACGTGCAATTGAACAACTCTCAGAAAACGAACAAGATGAGGTACAAGAAGCACTTTTGAACCCAAGTGATCCAAGCATGATGAACGCTTTGTATAAAACATTCTCGCATATTCATGATCAATTACAACGAGAATACGTAGGACAATCTTTGATGACAGAACAACAATTTACAGAACAATATCGTGAGGCGATTATTGCGTTTACTAGCAAATAATAACTAAATTGAGCTCACGAAGTAAGAATAAAAACATATGTTTTATTCCATTTATTCGTGTGCTTTCGTGTAAATAAGTTCTTATTCTATTTTGTTTTGACACTCTTCATTTGTTTTCAAAAAAACCAATGTTTACGATAAGTAGAGAAATTCGAATACCTATCAATCCTAGAGATCCACCTGAAGTTACACCTATTGAACAAGCAGCACGTGATGGTAATTTTACAGAGCTCAAACGACTTTATGAAGAAGAGAAGTGTGAACTCATATCACAAGTCATCGTTGCTGCAGCAGAACATGGTCATCTCGATTGTCTTCAGTACGCTCATCGTCAAGGGTGTAAATGGGATGTTTTAGTACTTACTAAATCAGCTTATAATGGTCATCTTCATTGTCTTCAGTACGCTCTTGAAAATGGGTGTAATCCGTTGATACCAACTATAGTGATAGCTTTAGCGGCAAATGGTGGTCAATTAGAATGCCTCAAGTATCTTCGTGAAGAAAAACACTTCAGTTGGGACTCTGAAACTCCAAGAAATGCTGCAGCTGCTGGAAGGTTAGAGTGCTTAAAATATGCACATGAAAATGGGTGTGAATGGAATGAACAAACTTGCGAGGTGGCAGCAGCTATGGGTCATTTAGAATGTTTAAAATATGCTTATGAACATGGTTGTCCCTTCAGTGTAAATACAGCAAAATTTGCCTCAGATCAAGGAGAACTCGAGTGTTTAAAGTATGTGTATGAACATGGTGGAGAAATGAACAAACAAGTGATACAATTTGCAGCCAAGAAAGGAAGATACCATTGTTTAGAATATGCTCTTCAAGTTGGTTGTGAGTATGATATAAAAGATGTTTTATCTGCATTCAATAACAATTTTGGTAAGGATTGGTTCAAGTTGGATTTTCAACAATACAGCTTTCTGAGAAACCTATTATTTCCTCATGTTGACACTGATGTAATGAACGCAAACATGAATGCAGAATTATATGAGGTATGCAAAGCACAACGTGATGAAATTGAGCTTCAAATCAAGTATGCATATCAAGAGTGTGATCAACTTCCTATAAATGTAATAGAGTTTATTTTGATCAAGTATATTTGATAATAAAAAGTCTATTTTATTTTGTGTGCTTACATGTTAATTGAGTCAAGCTGTATACATCATAATAAACACGAATAATTTTTCAACCATTTATCGATCGAAAGGTGATACTTGATCTGGTGTTAAACTTGATGTTTGAGTTGTTTGCTTATTATTTTCGTCGTATAATTTAGAAAATACATCGATTAATTCTTCCTCATCCAAAGTTGTTAAATCATCGTCTGGAGATGGCTGTACGACTTTTGGTAATATGTAGAAAAAGATAGGTAACAGAATAGACATGATAACCAAGATAAAAGATAGATCATTTAATATACCTCCAGTTCCTAACCAGTACATAATGTTGTTAACAGCCATGCCTGACAATGATGTAGTTTCAATTTTGAACATACTACCTAACGCACTTGCAACCCAAGCAGACATACCCAAAGGTGATTCATTCAAACCTAGTCTCCATAAACTATTTACGTTTTCTGAACCTTGCGTGATAGATTTAAACACATTACTTTGTACATTATTGAGAAACTTTTGTCCGTCATGTACCAAATTATCAGCTAAAGCTTTTTTTCCATTTTCACTAAATGGTAAGAGTTTACAATCGTTTACAAAATTTGTCAATGTTGTTTCATACTGTTGGCCAAGTTGTAATTTACCTTCTGTATTTATCATGACAAAATTAGATATTTCTTGTGTTAACATGCTGTTTTGCATTTGTTCATAAGCAACAAGAGGCATTGTACCTTCCAATTTACCATATGCTTGTTCTAGTTGACCTCCAATACCATAGAGTTGTTCTTGTTTCATTTTTATTTGTTGATTGATTTGGTCTAGTTGTAATGATTGTTCGTTCGTGCATTTGGATGCCCAAGACAAGCGTGAAGAAGAACATTGAGGTAATTGTGCTTTTAATTCGTCTATTTCTTTTTGAGTTTGAACCGTATGTGAGACTGCATCAATCGCATCTGTCATCATTCCAAAGGATGCACCAACAGCTGTTTGCATGGTTTCGAGTGTCTGAGGAAGTAACGCAGGATTTTGCCATGTTGTTTTTTCAATTGCAAACTGATCTAGTATTGTATTCTTCATTCCGTTGAAAAATGATTTTACGGATTGAAACAAGGTGAGAGCTGGCCATATACCTATAGAAGAAACTAACATCAAAAATTTAACCATTTGTGCCCATAAAACACCATAATACAAATAATACACCAAGTTGCAAATTACCTCAATGAGCTTCGATCGTTTACGTTGTGCCCAATCCAAACAAATCATGTTTTTGGATAATTTAGAAGCACTGCTTTTGACCCATGGTTGAAGCAAATTATAGCCTGCAAATAAAGGACGTAATGTGAAAAAATCGACGGTTGATGTTATGACTTGTTGAACTGACAAGTTGGCTTTCTTTTGTAAACGTTCCAATGTTAAATGCTTGATGTAACCTTCCTTCACGTTATTCACTAAAGTAGACACAGATGCGACTGGTATATATTCACCAAATGAACTAATCCATTTTTCGACGGTTCCAACCGGTAATGTATACTCGAATGCATGTTTTAAAACAGGGACTGTACATAATGCTTTCAACGGTAAACTACCTATGATTTCAAAGACTCGTTCTTGAACAAACTTATTGGTTGCTCCAGCATAGGTAGTAGTTGCCAAGAAATTATATCCTTGTTTGATAAATTCTTCTACACCAGTAGCATCAGTTTGACTTATCCATGTAGCTATATTTTCTGGTTGAAGAGATACTTCCCCTAATGCTATCAAGGTTGTTCCCACATTAAACGCTGTTTGAAATATAAAATAATATTGAACTCCTTTCCAAGTATATTTGATGGACTTTTTCAATAATTTCACGCAATTTTGTAAGTTGATTGCTGTCATATTTGGATCCGATTGAATCGATTGTGCTTGTTTTCTAAGTTCAGGTAATGTAGTTTCAGCTGTTTCTAGCATATCACTTGTGTTGTGAAAGGTTGCATCCAACTCTTTTCGCATCTTTAAAAATTCCTCTTGTGTTGGTAGTCTAACAGGTTGTTGAACTGGAGTTGAGACTGGTTTCGAAACAGTGGTATCAGTATATTTTGGACGTGGATCATATGTTTGAAAATCATAAATAGCAACAGGAATTTTAGGTTCTGTTTGTTGTCCGAACGTATACATTGAAGATGGTGTTGACAGTGCATATGGATCTGTTCGTCTTGCTTGATAACGTGTATAGTAATTATGTCTTGGTAGGTCCATTGTTTGAACAACTTTCTTTGCTTCTTGATGAAGAGAAAAAATTTCTTTTTGTTGTTTAGCGTTTAGACGGTTCCATACCTCTGGATACACACGATCAGGCTGTTGGATTTCGTCGTTCATGTTTTCGGGATGTAGTGTTGAAATCAACCTTAATTCACAGCTGTTTTCTTTCTCGTTGATCAAGGATTGTAATCTATACTTGAGTAGATCAAAGGTTTCTTGGTTGGTCAAGTCTTTACTTTGGGTTTGACAACTATCCATATAAATTCAACTTAACTAATTACTATTTATTACCGACTGAAAAAATAAAAAAATCATTTTTATTAAACATATTTCACCATTAGAAACACACGAGTTTATGCTTCAAGTGATTGCACTTGTTCATACCACAAAAAGGAAATAAATGATCGTGTTTTGCTTTGTATAAACAACTTGGATTCTAATTCGTCACTTGCAATGTGCGTAATACGATCATCATTATAACAATTCCAACCATTTCCATCTAAACAATAAGCAACATAATGACCATAATGTATGCTTGATCCTTTATGTTCAATAAACCCTTTGAGTTCATAATCCAGGTTATTGTTCAATGTTAAACACATGGGTAAATCCATCTGTATTTCTTCTTGATTCTCTTGAAAAGGTTGTAATCGAATAAAGAGACACTTGGGTGTGTTACCAATTCGTGTTTGACGTTGTGCTTGTGTTTTCTCTTGACATTTCTCACACTTTTTGTCTACAAACTCACGTAGAGAATCCGATATACATTCTAACAAACAATCATATCCTTTTTGTGGATAAGCTATAAGCATATTTTCATATTGTTGACTTTCTACAATGTGTTTGCATTCTTCATTACTACATACGGTTCTTGAACGCATTTGCAAGGAACAGATAGGATTGTATTTGCACTCATATGTGTCGTTGATTTTGTCACACACATAATTGAACAAGAAAGAGGCATCACATTGTTCATAAATAGCAGTTTGCATACTACGTGTGTATTGCAACCTAAGATCATGGATGTTTTCAATTGTTAGTGGCTGATTGTCATTTAATCGTTGAATCATCAACTGAACCATGTCTTCTGAATGTAAAAGAATTTGTAATGCAGCATTGATGTAACAAGAATTACCCAAGTTGGATAAACCTAAATGTTCAATACGACCTGGTATGTCGTAAAGAATGTTTTGTTCATTGGTTTCTTCTTGCATCCATGGGTGTGTGTCACATGAAGTAGACGTGGAAGTTGAAATGGAAGTTGGAATGGAATGAAAAGTAGGTGTTTGTATGGTTGGAATAAGTTCATCGTCTATTTCACGGTTGATTACTGTAGTAGGAGAGTTGGTAGTAGGTGAATTTGTAATAGTTGAAAAATCTACATTTCCAGCTGATGCTTTATAATCAGGGTAATCCCAGGCAACGTTGTCATCCTCTTGTTCATCTGATGAATCACCACAAAACAAACATTGATTGTTTCCAACTCGAAATGTTTCTACACAATCATTACAAATAGACAACATACACTTTGAACAAGTGAACTTGATATTTCTGTTGGATGACGATGATGTTTTATTTGATTTGAAGCAATAATCGCATTTGTGCAACGTACAATTGATACATGTATTTGTGTGATTTGGAAAGATATATACCGAGCATGAAATACAATATGATGTTGCACATTTGGTACAATAAATGATGTCATTTGTGGAGTAGACGTTTGTACATGCATCACATTTTGTTAATTGTTCGTTTTGCATTGAATCTTGAATAAAATATAAGTGTATATATTTGTGAGTTTAAATCAAACAAATAGATTTTGATTTTAATTCGATGTTGCAATA
>Ga0214923_10003591_pt1 | contig 19357 bp, 16 predicted proteins | sample LL1510_MetaG_FD_177993 | JGI IMG/M metagenome (GOLD analysis project Ga0214923, IMG submission 177993) | Freshwater microbial communities from Lake Lanier, Atlanta, Georgia, United States - LL-1510 | ecosystem: Environmental > Aquatic > Freshwater > Lake | place: USA: Georgia | collected...
CGTGGATGCTACGGAGTACGGGCCGGTGGCAGGGCAACCGGACTCCCGACAATCAACCTGCCAACAAGCTTGTAGATGCGGGTGGTAGCTGGTTTGAAGACGTGGGTTCAACTCCCACCGCCTCCACGTGGTCCGCGAAGTGGGCGGAGGGAAGTGTGCCAAGGGGACACTCCATTGATCAAACCATATAATCTATGATGGAGATTGCTCGCCGCGTCTTCGGCCTATATACAAGTGGAATGTCCTTACATCGCAGTCTTCGTTCGGGGGGCGCCACGGCGGCTAAGCGCAATGTGCTGAAGCGTGGTGAACGGATTACCCTCTTGAAAAAGCGTGGTCTTTGGAAGACGGGGATGAAGCCCACAGGTCTTCCCAAAACCAAGCCCGAGTGATGTCCTTCGATCCCGTCCCCGCCGGGGAGGGGATGCGTCTGAACCGCTACCTGGCCGCCGCCGGCCTTGGCTCCCGCCGTGGATGTGAATCCCTGATCGCCGAAGGTAGAGTCCGAATCAATAAACGGCAGGCGGAGAGCCCGGGGGAACGGGTACCCCTCGGAGCTCAAGTCACGGTGGATGGTCGAATGATTCGTGCGGCCCAAGCTGTCGTCATTGCCCTGCATAAGCCGCGCGGGGTCGTTTGCACGGCCTCCGCCCAGGATCGCAGACCGATTATCACCGAACTGATGCCCCGAAGTTTCGGGCGTCTCTTCACGGTGGGAAGGTTGGATGCTGAAAGCGAGGGATTGATCCTTTTGACCAACCAAGGCGATCTGGCCCAGCGCTTGGCGCATCCCAAGCACAAGGTGGAGAAGGAGTATCGGGTGAAGCTGGATCGAGCCCCGGATGAGGCGGTCCTGCGCCAAATGGAGAAGGGGGTGCGTTTGAAGGAAGGGTTAGCCAAGGCCGAAAAGGTTTTTTCCAGCGGTAGGTTGGAAGTCCGGATGATTTTAAGACAGGGAATGAAGCGTCAGATCCGATTGATGTTCCGAACCCTCGGTTTTACGGTGGAACGGTTGAAACGGACCCGGATTGGTGGGTTGGAGTTGGGGCATCTGGCTCCGGGAGCTTGGCGCGTGCTTTCCGCCCATGAAGCAGGCAAGCTGGAGGAGAAATCATGAGAGGGAGCGGAAAGGGCAGATTCCAAGGTGAGCCGGATCCGGTGGCGGCCAAGTTCAGCCGGTCGGTGCATTTTGACCGGCGTTTGGCGCTCCACGATCTTGAGGGAAGCCGGGCCCACGCCGCCATGCTGGGCAAGATCGGAATTCTCAGTGCGCGGGAAGTTGCGGCGATCCGGCAGGGTTTGGGCCGGATCGAAAAAGAGATCAGGACCGGGAAGTTTCGCTGGAAGGACTCCCTCGAAGATGTGCATATGAATATCGAGGCGGCTTTGACCCAGCGGGTCGCTGCCGGGGCCAAACTGCACACCGGCAGAAGCCGGAACGATCAGGTGGCCACAGATCTTCGGTTGTGGCTGCGGGAACAGGTGATGGGCGATTGTGTGGCGATCAGAAATTTGCAAGGGTCCTTGCTCCAATTGGCTCATAAGAACCGGGAGGTGGTTCTGCCGGGCTACACCCATCTGCAGAGAGCCCAACCAGTTTTATGGGCCCATCATCTGCTGGCTTATGTGGAGATGTTGGAACGGGATTACGGTCGCCTGCAGGACACAGCACGCCGGGCGGATGTCCTGCCGCTGGGGTCCGGGGCGATTGCCGGTAGCACGTTCAAGCTGAACCGGGAGCTGACGCGGAAGCTCCTGGGATTTGCCAAGATCTCGGCCAACTCGATGGATGCGGTTTCCGACCGGGATTTTCTCGTGGAGTATCTGGCAGCGGTGGCTCTGGGCGGGGTGCATCTTTCCCGGTTGGCGGAGGACATGATTCTTTTTTCCACGGCGGAATTCGCCTTTTTGAAATTTGGGGAGGCGTTCACCACGGGGTCCAGCCTGATGCCGCAAAAGAGAAATCCGGATATGGCCGAGCTGGTGCGTGGAAAGAGCGGTCGGTTAACCGGGCATCTGGTCTCTCTGCTGACGGTGCTGAAGGGATTGCCCCTGACCTACAACCGGGATTTGCAGGAGGACAAGGAGTGTGTGTTTGATGCAGCGGACACCTTCCGTGGTTCTCTGGAGGTGATGGCCCGCGCGATGGCGAGCGTGGAGGTGGATGCGGGCGCCTGTGCCTACGCCGCCTCAGCCCCGGAACTATTGGCCACGGATCTGGCCGATGCGCTGGTGCAGAAAGGAATGCCTTTCCGGCAGGCTCATCAGGTGGTGGGGGCAGCGGTGCGGCGTGCGGAGGAAAGAGGAACGCGGATCGATCGGCTCAGCCGGGAGGATTGGGAGGAGTTATCGAAGGGGAGCTCGGGTTTGGCCGCGGCCGTCCTGGGTGGAGCCTCCCCGTTGACGCGTGCCCGCAAGGCCCTGCAGGCCCGAAGCGGGGTGGCCGGAGCGCCGAGTATGTTGGAAGTCAGAAAGCAAATGGCAGCTTGGCAAAAAAAACTGAAATGAGTTCCTCCGGAGGAAAATCGTCCGGTAAAACGGCTCGTCCGGCAGCCCCGGTGCGGCGACAAGCCGGAACCCCTTATCTGGATATTCCGCCCCGCATCCGGAATGTCCTGATCGTGGTGGCGATGGCCGGGATGATCTGTGCGGTGATCGGTAGCTTGATGGCCAAAAAAGGCGTGGCGATCGAGGCGGACAAGATTGTGCATTTTGCCGGATATACGCTGTTGGGGGCCTTGATGGTCATGGGGCTTCGTCCCCTCCTTTGGCCTTTGGGCATGATCCTGGTGGCTGGCATGAGCGCCACGTTGGAGGTGATTCAACCGATTTTTGGGCGTTCGATGGACTTTTCCGGTGATTTCACCACTAACTGCATGGCGGTGGCCACTGGCACCGGCGTGGGGATGCTGGGAAGATTTATCTGGTCGTACATCCAGACCGAAATGGTTAATGCGGGAATTCGTAAAGCCACGGTCGGTTACGGCGACGGGCAGGTGATTTTTCGCCAGGGAGAGGCCAGCGATAAGTTTTACATCGTGCGAAGCGGGCAGGTGGTGTTGACCAAGGAGGCGGGAGGGACGTCCAGCGAGTTGGCCCGGGTCGGACCGGGTGAAGTGATCGGGGAAATGGGGGTCATCCAGAGCATGCCCCGCACTGCCACGGCTACGGCCAAGGGTCGTTGTTTGCTGTACGGCATGACGTCGCAGGATCTTTTGGACAAACGATCCGATGGGCAGGACCACCCTGGGAGCATCGTTTCCCGGGTTTTGGCCCAGCGGTTGCGCAAAGCGAACGAAAAACTGGAAAAACTTGATTCCAACCCTGTGCCCACCCGGGAGTCCCCTAAATCCTCCCCCAATGGGATTTCCACCCCAGTTCAGAAGGGGAGTCCTAAAATCCTCCTGCGGATGGGATGGAGGGCAGGAGATGAGGTTGCGTGGGCAGAACAGGTAAGCGAACATCAACTTCCATTGGTTTTTGGGAGAAATCCAGGTCCGGCGGGAGTTTTGGCGGGAACCGAGATGGTGTTATTAGAGGAACAGCCCCCTCAATGGCTTTCCCCGATGCAGTTCAGGATTGAGGCCCAAAACGGAGGTGTTTTCTTGCGGGATGAGCAGAGTGAGAGAGGAAACGAGGTGAGCGGGATATTTGTCGGTCCGGTCTTTGGGGTTAATCAGGTCCAACTTCCGGCCGGAACCCATGTGCTCATTGCCGGGGGAGAGGGCTCCCCGTATGTCATGGCCTTGGAAGTTCCTGCTACGGCTTGACGCTTAGTTTATTAAAGAAGGCGTTGGCTTCGGAATCTCGGTTAAAGATCGCCAAGCTTTCAATCGGGGCGCCACCGGTTCCTCCCAGTTTTCGGTCCTTGAGCTCCGCGGGGGAACCACCGCCCAAGGGGGTGATCCTCAGGTCATAAAGATCGTCCGTTTTTAGGGTGACTTCCAGGCGAACCCCGGTGATCGGAATCGAGACACCTGAATCACTGGAGTTGTTTCCGTCGTAGATCTGGTAGTTGGGCTTGCCCTCCAAGGCGGTGAACTCAAAGCGGGCACCCTGGTTGTAGTCGGTGGGCTTCTCTGAGGTATTTCCGGTGCGCAGGGTGAATCCGATCGAACCGGTCGAACCGGAATTGGATTTCGGGTTGGGCGTGATGATTTCCATGCTGAACGTTTGTCCTGCCGCAAGAGGGCCTGAAAATGTCCTGAACGCACAAGCTTCTTGGAAGCCTTCCCCGTCGGCAAAGATCCCCCAGGCCCTCCCGCTAGTGGCGAGGGGAGTGATTCCCGGTCTCTCCTGCTCTTTGGCCAGATAGAAGCCGGCATAGGAATTCTTGTCCGGATTGCCGTTGCTTTTCAGCGTCCAGTTTCCGAATCCGGATCCCCCGGCAACTCCCTCCTTCCAACCGTCGTCGTAGGCAGGATCGCCCGCGGAATCGGACTTCCCAATGGTTGTTTCAATTTGTTTGGGCTCGGGGTTATCTGCGCTGGGTGAGGGCGCCGTGTTCCCGCCCTTTTGGGTGGCGGCAAAGATGGGAGTTTCCTTGGGAAACTCCAGCCTTGAATTCCGCATCGCTTGCCTCAACTGGGCGTTGGGTTCGGCAGTGACGAACAAAGGGATCAAAGGCCGATCCTTGGATTTGCCCTTTTTTTCTTCCGTTCCCTGCTGCTGGATAAGAAGGACTCCAAAAAATCTACCCCCACCATATTCTCCCAAAAGAATCTCAATTTCCTTGGGTTTGCCGGACTCTAAATCCATCCAATCCCCGTAGGTCAGAAAAGCCTTGGACCGGTCATCCTCGGTATTTCCGTTCATAAATTCGTAAATGGAGTTCTCTTTGAGGTGCTCCTTGGGCGGTCTCCAGTTGGTGAGAAAATCATCGGTTCTCCAGTGGGCCTCGAGAACGGTTCTTCCATCCACCGCCACCCACAAGAGGTCATCAGCTTTACCCACAAACCGGTATCGGCCTGAGACGGGAGCGGAAAACCTGCCCTTATAACGAATTACCCAGAAATTCGGCTTCACCTTGTCTGCAACCCCAAAAACCTTCGTGGCCTCCGCCGCATCGCACACGGGAATAAAGATTTGGGTCGCCCCTAATTTTTTGGGCACAGCGAAATAACGGCGGAGAGCTGACTCGTTGACTCGATTGCCTGCGATCAATTCCCGACATGCCCGGTAAAAATCCGAATCGGTAACCCCCGGGGATCCATCGGGCCCAAGGCCGGAGGTTTTTTTTCCGGTGGCATCCAACTTGAGGTCGTACATGGTGCCGATAAGGTCATCTTCCAGCGTTTCATCGAATCCGAACAGTGAGCCTTTCCCGGTTCTGGCTTTCTTGGGAGATCCCGTTCCTCCCGAGGGGCCTCCCCGGGTTCCTGAACTTCCCCCGCTGATGGATGGAATCGATGAGACCTTGGCCGGGGTGGAGGGGGCGAACGAGGGAGTAGGGGCAGGAGTGGAGAGGGAGAGAATGTCCTTGGTTTCCGTGATGTCAGTCGGGGTCGGAGTTGCTTCCGCCATGGGAACCGAGTCCTCCTGAGGGGTGGGTTCCTCGTTCGAGGGAGGGGCAGAGGATTCTGGTCCGATATCCCCCGAAGCGACTTTCTCTCCGGTGAACATGGCCAAAGGGTTTCCGCCCTTAAAAATGACCACACTTCCGACTGTCAATAAGGCCAGGAGGTGAACCGCAATTGCGATCAGAAAAGGGGTGGAGGTGATGAGGGCAGTCAGGGTGAGCCACTTTTTCTTTTGTTCGTTTTTAGCCACCGCATGGGGGGGGCTAGGTTTTTTGGTAGACGGGACGGGGGGCACGGCTTGATCTTATCCCTGATCCAACATTGAATCTAGCCGATCTCTAGTCGTTGGAGGATTTTTCGGTGCGGTGCTGGAAGGGTGGCCAATCGGAGTTGTCGGGGATCAAACCATCGACCTGGACTCAAGTGGGGGCTCTTGGGGGCGGCGTACACTGCAGCGCAAATCTGGTAGCGGGTGTAGGGGTAGGAGATGCGGTGGAGGGGTTTCGATCGGGTTTCGGGTTTTTGGGCTGTAGGGAGAAGCCAAAGACCCCGCCACCGCCCTTGGGGATGTTGCCGGGTGAGCCAGATCGACGAACCGCGGCGAATGACCAAAATCGATTCTTCGATCCGTGTGGGTGCAGGACGGGCTTTACGAGGAGCAATTTGTTTTCCGGCGGAAGGGCAGGCATGGTTGAAAGGGCATTTTGGGCAAAGCGGATTTTGGGGAAGACACACCAAGGCACCCAATTCCATCAAGGCCTGATTGTGGGTTCCCGGGTTGTGTTTGGGCACCAGCCCCCCAGCAAGGCCCCTCAAGGTTTTGTTGTCGAGGATCCGACCCTGCTTGGCGGTCAACCGACCCAATACTCGTGCCACATTACCGTCGAAGGAAGGGGCGGGGATCCCAAAGGCAATACTGGCAATGGCTCCGGCCGTGTAATCCCCGATTCCCGGGAGGGTACGAAGGGTTTCAGGATTGGAGGGAAGGCGGCCGCCGTAGCGGCCGATCACCGACCGGGCGAGTTCATGCAGGAAGCGGGCCCGCCGGTAGTATCCGAGTCCTTCCCATTGACGCAGCACCATCCGGCGCGTCGCTTGGGCCAAGGAGGACCAGGTGGGAAAACGACGGATCCAACGAATATAGTATGGAATCACCACCGCCATGCGGGTTTGCTGGGCCATAAATTCGGAAACGGTCACGCGGTAGGGGGTGGGGTTTCGGCGCCAAGGTAAGGGGCGGTGGTGGCGGCGGTACCAGGCGTAGAGGCGGGGCAGGGATCTCCGGATTTTGGAATCGATCGAAGGGGAGGAAGTACTAGGGTGGAGGGGCATGGCAGACACAATGTTTACCCACAAGCTGGACGAGGCCCAAGTCCGGCGGTTACGGCAGGTGATCGAGGGCAAGGGATTCGAATTCTCCCCCTTGGAGTACGGGCATTTTTCGGCCCGGAAAGGAAAATGCGTCCTCCATGCCTATTTGAGCGGCAAGCTGGTGGTCGCCGGAAAAGAGGCGAAGGATTTTATCGAATTCACTCTGGAGCCGGAGGTGCTGGGAGAGGCGCGGCTGGGATATGAAAAAATCCGGAATCCGGAAATGTACACCCCCCATTTTGGAATTGATGAAAGCGGAAAAGGGGATCTTTTCGGTCCGCTGGTGGTCGCGGGCGTTTATGTGGATGGAGACACGGCGGAGCGGTTGTTGGATATCGGGGTGCGGGACAGCAAGACCATCACCACGGATAAAAAAATCGCCGAGCTGGCGGAGGTGATCGGGACCACGGTCCGTGGAGGCATGGAGGTGGTGACGATGGGACCCGCCCGGTATAACGAGCTCTACAAAAAGTTCGGCAACCTGAACCGATTGTTGGCCTGGGCCCATGGGAAGGTGATCGCCAATCTTCACGCTAAAGTGCCGCAGTGTCCGCGAGCTTTGTCGGATCAGTTCGGGGATCCGCGTCTGGTGGAGGGGGAATTGCGACGGCAGGGTGTGGAGATTCAATTGCAGCAACGAACGAAGGCGGAAAGCGATATTGCGGTGGCGGCGGCCAGTATTCTGGCCCGAGCGGAGTTTGTGCGGCAGTTGGGTCGTTTATCGGATGAGGCGGGTTTTCCTTTGGCCAAAGGGTGTGGCAACGCCGTAAAAAAAATGGCGGAAGAGATATATAAAAAGAGGGGACGGGAAGGATTGGCTTATGTGGCAAAAACTCATTTTCGCACTTTCTCCGAAGCTGTGGGGGATCCTGTGGCTCCCAAAGTTGAGTGGAAAAAGAGGCCTTAGCATCAATTACTTAGAGATCGATATTACCTAAACCTCTACAGGTTAAAAATTTACTTGGCTATCGATGGAAATACCCTAAAGATAGATAGATATGGAAAACCTGACCAAAAGAGACCTCGTGGTACGGATCAGCAATGAAACCAACCTCGTCCAACAAGACGTGTTGAAGGTCATTCAGTTAACACTTGATCATATCAAAGAATCCCTCCTAAAGGGGGATGCGGTGCAACTCCGTAACTTTGGTGTGTTTGAGATTAAGATCCGCAAGGCACGGGTGGGTCGGAATCCGAACAAGCCGGAGACGGATGTGCCGATCCCGGCCCGGGCGGTGGTGAAGTTCAAGGCTGGCAAGGAGATGAAGGCGGAGTTGATCCGCAACTCGGCCAAGCTGGCGGCGGTGGTATCCGCCTCCGGAAACGAATCCCCCTCGGCGGAGTCCTGACGGTCCGCTCCGGGATCGGAGCGGCGCAATGACGAGTCAACCCCTCCCGGGGTTCCGGGATTTTTATCCGCCCGAGCACGCATCGCTCCGGGGAATTTTTGAGGCCTGGCGAGAAGCTTCCCGGCGAAGTGGTTTTTCCGAGTATGAGGGGCCGGAACTTGAATCCCTGGAGCTCTACACGGAGAAGTCCGGGGACGAAATCGTGGGGCAATTGTACCACTTCAAGGATAAGGGGGACCGGGAGGTGGCCTTGCGGCCGGAAATGACCCCCACCTTTGCCCGGATGGTTGCCGGGCAGCACCGGAATTACAAAAAGCCGATCAAGTGGTTTAGTCTCCCGAGATTGTTCCGCTATGAGCGACCGCAGCGGGGGCGCCATCGTGAACACTATCAGTGGAACTGCGATATCGTGGGTGAAAAAAGCCCCGTCGCCGAAGCGGAGCTGATTGCCACCCTTTGCCAAGGATTGGCTTTGCTGGGTTTGGGTCCCAAGGACGTGGTGGTGAAGATGAGTGATCGGGTCTGGTGGGACCGCTTTCTTGGGAAACATGGGGTCAACGCGGAAGAGAAGCTTGGGGTTTTGCGGATTTTGGATCGTTTGGAAGGGGCCACGGCGGAGCAGAGGAGAGAAAAGCTGGGTGCTTTGGCGGAGCCGGTGCAGCAGGTCTGGGAGGACCCAGCACACGACTCCGAATCGTTGGTTGAAATCAAGGCGGCGGTCCAGAAGATGGGTTACGGGGATTGGTGTGCGACGGATTTTCGGATCGTCCGGGGTCTGGCGTACTACACCGGGGTGGTTTTCGAAGTGCACGATCGTGCGGGAAAACTCAGGGCGGTGGCCGGAGGCGGCCGTTACGATGATCTTCTCAAGAAACTGGGTGGGGAGGATCTTCCGGCCACGGGATTCGGCATGGGGGATGCAGTGTTAAGCGAACTTCTGTACGAGAAAAAAATCCAGCCAGGAAAACAAACGGGGACGGATCTTTTTGTGGTGGCGGAAGGGAGCGAGAAGGATTTGGCTTTGTCCCTGGTGGGGAGTCTTCGGCGAGCGGGATTTTCGGTCGACTACGAACCGGGTTTCGCGAAGTGGGGCAAGCAATTGGAATTGGCGGAGGCCAAAGGCGCGCGCTGGGCCCTGCTGGTGGGTCGCGAAGCGAAAGACGGGAAAGTGGGTTTCAAGGAGATTTCCACCCGGCGTGCGGGGGAAGCACATTGGACCCGGCAAAAAGACGGTGCGATTTGCCTTGAGCCCAGCCCGGGGGATTGGGCGAAGGTATTGGCCGGATGAAGCGCACTCACAGTTGTGGAGCCCTGAGGATCGGTCAAGCAGGCCAGGAGGTTCAGTTGGCCGGTTGGGTATCCGGACGAAGGGACCATGGGGGAGTGATCTTTATTGATCTCCGGGACCGGGAGGGCGTGACCCAGATCGTGTTTAACCCGGCATTGGCTCCGGAGGTTTCGGCCTCGGCCCATGCCCTGCGCTCGGAATTCGTGGTCCACATCACGGGTCAGGTTTCCCCCAGGCCTGAAGGAACAAAAAACACCGCCTTGGCAACGGGGGAAATTGAGGTTCTGGCCTCCGGTTTGCAGGTGTTGAATCCAAGTGAAACCCCGCCTTTTCCCCTGGATGAAGAGGGGGTGAACGAGGATTTGCGGTTGCGCTACCGCTATCTGGACCTGCGTCGTCCGGCGATGGCGGAGGCCCTGCGCGCCCGGCATCAGGCGGCCATGGCTGTTCGCCGCTACATGGATGAAAAGGGATTCTTTGAAATTGAGACACCGGTGTTGTTCAAGAGCACACCGGAAGGGGCGAGGGAATATCTCGTTCCCTCACGACTGAATCCGGGGAAGTTTTACGCCCTCCCCCAGTCTCCCCAGCAGTTCAAGCAGTTGCTGATGGTGGGGGGGGCGGAGAAATATTTTCAGATCGCGCGCTGTTTCCGGGATGAAGATCTGCGGGCCGATCGGCAGCCTGAATTCACCCAAATTGACATCGAGATGTCCTTTATTCACCGGGAGGACATCTACTCCCTGATTGAGGGTTTGGTGCAGCGGGTGTGGCGGGAGGTTAAGGGAGTGGATCTTTCTGTTCCCTTCCCGCGGGTGACCTATCGGGAGGCGATGGAGACCTATGGAACGGACAAGCCTGACCGACGCTATGATTTGAAGCTGGTTGATTTGACGGATGTTTTCCGCACTTCCGCCTTTAAGGTGTTTCAGTCCGCCGTGGTTGCCGGCGGGGTGGTGAAGGCTTTCAATGCCAAGGGATTGGCGGTGATCACCACTGGCCAGATCGAGGATCTGACCAATCTGGCCAAATCCCACGGGGCCAAAGGACTGGCCTGGATTAAGGTGGAGAACGGAGAGTGGAAATCCCCGATTGTGAAATTCTTCAACGAGGCAGAGAAAAAGGCGCTGACAGAAAAACTCAAGGTGGAGGAGGGAGATTTGATCCTTTTCGGGGGGGATCAATGGATGGCGGCTTGTGAAGTTCTTGGGTTGGTAAGAATCCGCTGCGCCGAATATCTTGAGAAGCTTGGGAAGCTGAACAAAGACGCCCACCAACTGGATTTTCACTGGGTGGTGGACTTTCCGTTGCTGAGAAAGGATCCGGAACATCCGCACATGGTGGCTAGTCATCATCCATTTACCGCTCCCGTGGAGGAAGATCTTCCGCTTCTCGAGAGCCAACCTGAGAAGGTCAGAGGTCAGCACTACGATCTTGTTTTGAACGGCGTTGAGCTGGGCGGGGGAAGCATCCGCATCCATCAGGGAAAACTGCAGGACAAGATTTTCCGGGAAATTCTCAAACTACCCGGTGATATCGTGCAGAGCCGTTTCGGGTACATGGTGGAGGCACTGCAGTTCGGAGCCCCTCCACACGGGGGAATCGCCCTCGGATTCGACCGATTGATGGCGCTTTTATTGGGACATGAAAGCATCCGGGATGTCATCGCTTTTCCCAAAAACGCCCGTGGGCAGGATGTGATGAGCGGGGCGCCGGCCGAGGCGACCGCCAGGCAGTTGAAGGAGATTCATATCAAGTCCGAGACGATTCCAGGGGTTTGAAAATCAACCCCTTGCGAAATCAGACATGCCGGCTAGTTTTTGGGATATGAGCCAGAATTCGTCGAAGATGAAGATTGTGGCCTACCTGAAACCCCATTGTGGTTGGAGCCGGGGGGTGCGCGCAGTGATGGCCAAATACAACCTGAATTTTGAGGATCGTGATATCTGGAACGACATGAACCAGAGGATCGAGATGATCCAGAAGAGCGGTCAGGAGTTGTCCCCTTGCGTGGAAATTAACGGCCACATGTTGGCCGATGTCAGCGGAGACGAGGTGGAGGCGTGGATGTTGGCCCAAGGATTGATCCAACCCGTACAGACCTCCGCGGGTGTGCCGACTGATCGAGGTTGCTCTGACGAGGAGCATGCAGCCCAGCGGGGAGAAATCCCCGTGCAATTCAAAGGGTAAGGCGCCGATGAACGCCCCGCACGATCAAAAGCAGGCGCGGGCGGTGGAAAAAATCCTCGCCGGGGATGATGCCGACATGGCGGATCTCACCCTGCGGGAACTGCGTTCCCAAAAAGATGCCTACCGTCCCCTGATCGAGGAGTTAGCCGGATCGCCTGATCCACGGGTTCGCACCCGTGCCCGTTTGCTGCTTCGTTTCTGGGCCGAGCCAGAAAAAGTGTCCCCAAGCTCTTCCTTGGCCGGGTCCCAGATGCGATCTTGGGATGACTTGGAAAAATTTTGCTGGGACTTGGCAAAAATTGAAAACCCCGAGGCCGACCTGGAGGAGGGAAAGGCTTATCTGGACGAACTGGGGCAGTTGGTGGAAAAGAACCTTCCCCATCGGAGCATTTCCCCGACCGACTCCATTTCTGCGTTACGGCAGGTCCTGGCGCGGAGGGAGGGGTTTCGCGGAAATCTGGACAACTATTTTGATCCTTCCAACAGCTACCTACACCGGGTACTGCAAACCAAGGTGGGGATCCCCTTGACCCTGGCGTTGATCTATCTCTTTGCGGGCCAGCGTGCCGGGCTGGATGTATATGGAATGAACACCCCAGGCCATTATCTCGCCGGGATGGGGGGAGTGATTTTTGACCCTTTTCACGGGGCAGTCGTGATGTCGGCCGACGATCTTTCCGCAAAATTTGGAACCGATCGCACATCGTGGGCCAACCCCATGTACATGCGAGCCACTCCGCGGGAGACCGCGGAAAGAATGCTGGTCAATTTGTTGAATAGCTACAGCCGCCTAGGGGATGAAGCCCGGCACTCGCGCACCGTTTCCTGCCTACAGATCATTGAAGAAAACATGGGATAGGTGGTGCTTGAACGTTGTTTGACGGTGATGCAAAATTAGGCATGAAGCATATTCCCTCGATTCTGTTGACGGCTTTCCTGTTGATTCCAACCCTCCGTGCGGAAGACGCCCCCGAGGTTCCTCTGGTCACACCGCAAGAGGCTGCGGCCCAGGAGGGCAAACAGGTCAAGGTGAAGGGGGTGGTGGACGGTCAGAAGACCTCTGCCAAGGGCATCACTTACCTGAATTTTGGAGGTCGATTCCCCAATCATTCGTTTAGTTGTGTGCTTCGTTCCAAAGATTTTCCCGATGGAGTTCCCTCTTTCGAGGGCAAGGAGGTGGAGATCACCGGTTTGATCAAGATGTACGAGGGAAAGCCAAGCATGGATCTGAAATCCTTGGCTCAAATTCATGTGGTGGGTGGAGATGCGGTCAACTCCACTCCCGCTACACGGTCCCCCTCCGGGGGAGAGACCGAGCGTTGAGTTTTTTTGCGCGCCCCATGGATTCCGGTTGCTTTGGGGTTGGACGATTCCGTATGTTGTTCTGAATGCCCTCCGACACTGAAATTGAGCCTGTAGCTGCCATGGAGGAGGCTGAAGGGCTGGATCCCAAAACGCAGGAAAAGCTGGCCCAACTAAGTCCAGGCTCATTTTGCCATCACCGTAGCTGGGGGGTGGGGAAAATTGTCTCCAAGGACGATGCCCTTCGCAGCCTGACCATCGATTTCCGCAGTAAAAAGGGGCATTCAATGGAGTTTGGCTACGCCGCCCAATCCCTCAAGAGTTTGGGGAACGACCACCTTGAGGCCCAGATTCTGCAGGATCCCGGGGCCGTACGTGAGATGGCCGCCAAACAGCCAGGGGAGGTCATGAAACTGGCGATTCAAAGTTTGGGCCGGGAAGCGACCACCACCCGATTGGAAGAGGCCTTCGTCCCGCACCTTTACAAGCCGGAAGAATGGAAAAAATTCTGGGAAGCCGCCAAGCGGGCCATGAAAAAGGATCCGAAGTTTGTTTTGCCGTCCAAACGCGTTGAGCCCCTGCAGTACCTGGAAAGTGCCCCGAACGCCAAGGCGGGAGGGCTGGAGGAGCTTCGGGAGGCGGTGGGCGCCAAACGGGTCATGGAGGCCTTGGAAAAACTGCAGAAATCCCACTCGGCGGCCGAGTTAAAGGGCATGGCCGATGAGGCTTTTAAGTTGATCGATGCTTCTGCCCAGAAAATCCCCAAAAGCCAGATCAGCCAGGTGGCCGAATTGGCCTTGGCGCGGGCGGAATTTTCCGCCGCGGCGGGTTTATCTCCCGAACCAGGCCCGGTGTTGCGCTCCATTCTTCCAACCGAACCCAATCGCTTGGCCCAGGTGATTGAGGCCCTGCCTGCCGGAAAACAACCACGATTTGCTGATATGATGTCCGATCATCTGGGGGAGCGCTGGACCGAACTGCATCTGGCGCTCCTTCCCAGAGCCGCGGGAAGGCTGATGGATGCGATCACCCAAAGATTCAAGAAAGCAACCAGGTTGGCGGAGTTGGAGGGAGCTTTGGATCGGCTCTTGAGGGAGAGGGTTACCCATCCGGATCTGATTGTCTGGCTTTGTCGGAACCGAGGAGGCGAACTGGCCAAATTGACCGGGCCGACCCTCTTCATGACCGCCTTGGCCGTATTGGAAAAAGAGCAGCTCTCGGATTCCAGTCGGGGATCCCGGCTGCGTGATCTTTTGTTGGAGGACAAGGAGCTGATCCGGGACTTGCTGGCCCCGTCTTCGCCGGAAGAGGTTCGGGACGTCACCCGGGCTTCCCTCGCTTCCACCGCTTTTGAGGAACTGGACAAGCGATCCTTGATCGGAGCCTTGGTCAAACTGTATCCGGAGATCAGTTCCATGGTGGCGGGGGAAAACAAGACCACGGCGGTGGATGCACCGATTGTCAGTTGGGAAAGTCTGGAAAAAAGAAAGCAGGAGCTGGAGGAGATCGTCAGCAAAAAGATACCCGCGAATAGCAAGGAAATCGCGGTGGCGCGTTCTTATGGAGATTTGAAGGAGAATCATGAGTTCAAGGCCGCCAAGGAGATGCAGGCCGTCCTGATGCGGCGTAAGGCCGAACTCGAAGCCATGATTGTCTCGGCGCAGGGAACCGATTTCAGCGGGGTGAAGGGGGATGAAGTGGCCATCGGTACAGTGGTGGAGTACGAACACCTCGATGGGGGCACGAAAAGGACAGTGACGATCCTTGGGGCATGGGATAGCGACCCCGAGCGTGGAGTTCTTTCTTACCAAACGGCCGTGGCCCAGGCTCTGGTGCAGAAAAAAGCCGGAGAGCATGCCGAGCTTCCCAGCGAGATCGGGCCCAAGACCAAGGTGATCATCCGCTCGATTCGCGCCTACCGTTCCTGATCGCAAAAGTCCGATTTCGATGAAGACCAAGATTCAAACCATCACGGCACGTGAGGTCATTGACTCACGCGGAAATCCCACCTTGGAGGCGGATGTTCTTCTGGAGGGGGGTGCTTTTGGATCGGCCATGGTCCCCAGCGGAGCCAGTACCGGGATCCACGAGGCTTTGGAACTTCGCGACGGCGATGCTAAGCGTTATGGAGGTAAAGGTGTCCTCAAGGCAGTGGCCAATGTGAAGGAGAAGATCGCCCCTTTGCTGAAAGGAAAAGATGCGGCGGATACCCAGGCGATCGATCGTGCCATGTTGGAGTTGGACGGAACCCCGAATAAAAAGGTTTTGGGAGCCAACGCAGTTTTGGGGGTCTCGCTGGCGGCGGCCCGGGCCGCGGCCGCCGCGCATCAGCAACCCCTGTACCGCTGGCTGGGGGGCGAGAAGGCCCAGATTCTCCCTGTTCCCATGGCCAACATCATCAACGGGGGTGCGCATTCCGATGCCCCCATCGATTTCCAGGAATTCATGATTGTCCCGCGTGGACTGCCGACCTTTCGGGAGGCCCTCCGTTGCGGGGCCGAGATTTTTTCCGTACTGAAGAAAATTCTGCATGACCGGAAGCTAGGCACGGCGGTGGGTGACGAGGGCGGATTTGCCCCCCGACTGGAATCGACGGAGGCCGCCTTGGAGGTGATCGCCGAAGCCGTGGAAAAGGCCGGCTATGCATTGGGAAAACAGGTGTTCTTCGCCCTCGATGTGGCCAGCAGCGAGTTCTTCGATGGAAAAACCAAAGAGTACGTTTTCAAAAAATCGGATCAACGCAGGTTGAAGGCGGCCGAGCTGGTGGACTTTTATGCGGGGCTCCAAAAGAAGTACCCGATTGTTTCCATTGAAGACGGGACCGCCGAGGAAGACTGGGATGGTTGGAAAATCCTGACCCAAAAGCTGGGAGCCAAGACCCAGCTGGTGGGGGATGATCTTTTTGTCACCAATGTGGAGTTTTTAAAGAAAGGGATCCGGGAAAAAGTGGCCAATTCGATTTTGGTGAAGGTGAACCAGATCGGCAGCCTCAGCGAGACTCTGGCGGCGATCGAACTGGCCCGTTCCGCCAAGTACACGGCGGTGATCAGCCATCGAAGCGGGGAGACGGAGGATTCCACCATTGCGGATCTCGCCGTGGCCACGAATGCCGGACAGATCAAGACCGGATCCTTCTCCCGATCGGACCGCTTGGCCAAATACAATCGACTCCTCAGAATCGAAGAAGAACTCGGATCCAAGGCGATTTATGGCGGGCAACTCGCGGCTGTTTGATCCCCGTGGCTTGGGTCAACCTCCGGCCAAGGGGCATTTTTGGCGAGTGGTGCAGCCTTGGGTGTATTCCCTGGTGGGTCTCCTGTTTGTGGCCGTGGTGCTCGCCCTTTTTTATCCGACTTGGAAGAGGGGGCAACGCATGAAAACCCAGGCTGAGTTTCTGCAAAAAGACATCAATCTAAAGAAACAGGAACTCTCCGACCTTCAGGAGGAGGCGGGCCGCTTGAAGGACGACCCCTTTACGGTGGAGCGCATGTCCCGTGACACCCTGAATGTTGCCCGCCCGGGTGAGGTGATTTTTAAATTCCAACCTTATCGTACCAATGCCTTGGGCCCCGGGGAGGGAAAACTCCCCAGCGCACCGGTGGAGGCCAAGAAGAAGCCGTGAGTCAAACTTTGCGAGTGGCTGTGACCGGAGCTGCCGGGCAGATCGGGTATGCCCTGGTCTTTCGCATCGCCAGCGGCGGCCTCTTTGGGCCGGAACAACGGGTGCGCCTTCAGTTGTTGGAGGTGCCGCAGGCGGAGAACGCCCTGCAAGGGGTCGTCATGGAACTGAGGGATGGAGCCTGTCCTCTGTTGGAGGACATCGTGGCGACCACTGATCCCAAGCGGGCCTTTGAGGGTGCCGACTGGACGCTTTGTGTGGGAAGCATTCCGCGTAAACCTGGAATGGAAAGGTCTGACCTGCTGGGGCTCAACGGGAAAATTTTTGTGCAGCAGGGTCACGCTTTGGCGGAGGTAGCCTCGAAGGAAGCCCGGGTGCTTGTCGTGGGAAATCCATGCAACACCAATGCCTGGATTGCCATGCAGTCCGGAAAGTCGCTCCCGTCCGACCGGTGGTTTGCCATGACCCGGTTGGATGAAAATCGGGCCAAGGCCAGATTGGCGGAAAAATCCGGGGTAGAAGTGAGTCAGGTGGATCGTCTAGCCATTTGGGGCAACCATTCCCCGACAATGTATCCGGATTTCACCCATGCACGAATCGGGGGAAAGCCTGTGACGGAGGTGATTCAAGACCGAGCTTGGTTAGAGGTGGGATTTATCCAATCCGTCCAACAACGAGGGGCCGAAGTGCTCAAAGCGCGGGGCTTGTCGAGTGCGGCCAGCGCGGCCCATGCCGCGGTGGATACGATCCGGACGCTTCATCTAGGGACAGCCCCTGGAGACTGGACCAGCGTGGCGGTTTGTTCCGATGGAAGTTACGGTGTGCCCAAGGGACTGATGTGCTCCTTCCCCATCCGGGCCTTGGGCCGGGGGAAATGGGAAATCGTCCAGGGACTCAAACTGGATGCCTTCGGGCAAAAAAAACTTGATACGACGGTGGCGGAATTGTTGGATGAAAAAACAACCGCTGCCCAAGCGGTTGGTTTGTAAGGTTTTATTTGTTTGTCCCCTGTCGGGGGCTCAGCCCGGGTGGGTAAATTCCTTTAAGGTTTTTGCAGTCCCGGAGATCGTGGTATTTTGATGATGTTTTTTGTCTAAGTCCGTTCCAAGAAGGGAGTTGAAAGAGCTCCTCGGCTCGCTGGGTGGGAAACAGCTGGTGGCCGGGTGGGATACAGGGGGGGTCTGTCTTGGGGCCGGGTTCAGTTCCTCCATGACCGCTTTTTTGGCGGTGAATCTCGTTTCCGAATCCAATAAGGAGGGTTGGTTGCTGGTGGCTGAGGGTCCCAAGGAGCAGGAGGAGCTGGCAGCCGAAATAGAGGCCTGGGGAGGAGAACCTTTGTTGATTCCTGAGGCCTATCGGGGCGACGAAAAAGTACGACCCGATCCGGATCTGCAGGCGGAATGGATCGGTTCTCTCGGGCGTTGTTTGACCAACCCCCCACCCAGACTGATTGTGGTGACCGCACGTGTTCTCAGGGAAAAGCATCCTCACCCGGATCTGCTGAAAGAAGGACGACGAATAATTCAACACGGGGATGTTCTTGATCCGCTGGAGCTCACGGAGAACTGCATCCGTTCCGGCTATCAGAAAGTGCACACGGTCGCGGAGCGGGGCGAGGTCGCGCGGCGGGGAGGAATCGTGGACATCTTTTCGATGGATGCCGATTTGCCAGTTCGAATTGAGTGGGGAGGGAACCGGATTGAATCGATCAGGAACTTTGATCTCCATGAACAGGTGGGGATCGGGGAGGTTGAATCCACCACCCTCTTTTTGGGGCAACCAGGAGAGATGCCCAGGGAGGGAGACCTGGGCGAGTACTTGCAGGGCACCTGGGGAAAAATCATCCGAACGGACGGTGAAAAGGAAACTTCGGGCAAGAGCTTCGCTGTCAGTCATGGATTTACCGGTGAGCCGATCCGGGAAGCGGGGTTGGCGGAGGCGAGAAGAAGACGGGTGGGGTCCGAGGTACGCGCCTGGTTGGCGCGGGGATGGCGGGTGGTGATGACCGGCGTGAATGAGGGGGAAGCGGCGCGATTGGAGGAGTGGATGGCCGAGTGTGATGTTCCACCAGGGGAGATCCAGAAAATTGAATTCGTCCTATCCGGATTGTCCCGCGGTTTTGCCTGCCCGGAAAAAAAGTGGGTGATCGTCACCGGGGCTGAGTTGTTGGGCAGAACGGAAAGTTACCGTGGACATCGCCGCACCCTGGGACGCTCGGCGGATCGGTGGAAAAGGCCGGTCTTCGATCCCGGGGAACTGAAATTGGGAGACTATGCCGTCCACCTGCAACACGGGGTGGCCCTCTATGAGGGGTTGGGGGACAAACCGGGAGGCAAGGGGCAGTGCCTTCTCCTTAAGTATGCGGACGGTGCCCGTTTGTACGTTCCGGTGGAGGAATCTTATCTGGTTTCCCGCTATGTCGGTGTCGGCAGAAAACGACCGATGCTGGACACGCTGGGAGGTGGAAGATGGGAGAGGGCCAAGGCCAAGGCGGAAAAGGCAGTGGAGGACTTTGCGGCCACACTCCTGCGAACGGCGGCAGAGAGGGAGGCACTACCCGGAAATGCTTTTCCTCTCGACCATGAGTGGCAGGCCAAATTCGAATCCGAATTCGTCTATCAGCCGACCGTGGATCAAACTAAGGCGATTGCCGAGACGAAAGCGGATATGGAAAGAACACGCCCGATGGACCGGTTGGTCTGCGGGGATGTGGGGTACG
>Ga0214923_10003593_pt1 | contig 19343 bp, 17 predicted proteins | sample LL1510_MetaG_FD_177993 | JGI IMG/M metagenome (GOLD analysis project Ga0214923, IMG submission 177993) | Freshwater microbial communities from Lake Lanier, Atlanta, Georgia, United States - LL-1510 | ecosystem: Environmental > Aquatic > Freshwater > Lake | place: USA: Georgia | collected...
AGAAGAAGATTGAATTTCGTTTTTCTTTACGATGAAGGGCTGGAGCAATAAAAGCCCATAATTGATAGAGCCAGATAGGGGCGCTAAGAATTAGACCAGTTAAAAGTGCGACTTTGATTTGTAGATTTAAGGGACCTAGCACGCCATTGATGTAGAGCGATCCGCAAGTATTGGCATTTGCTCGTTGCGCAGTGGCTAAATCACAAACTGGTTGTGCCAATTTGGTGATGATTTCGTTGTAATAGAACCAGCCAATTAGCGAAGCAAGTGAGATGGCGCTGGCAGATTTTACGACCCGCTTGCGAAACTCGCGCAGATGCTCAAGGAGCGGCATCTTGACCGGGTCTGAATTGAGCATGATGGCCCTCGAAGGATTTAAATCAGGGGCTAGTTGGTTGAAGAATCGTTGTCGTTCTTCTTATCTTCGCCGTCGTTTTTCATTTCCTTCATCTCGCTCTTGAAGATGCGCAACGAACGCCCCAGCGAACGCGCTGAATCCGGAAGGCGTTTTGCGCCGAAGAGTACGACAACAACTATTAGAAGTAGGAGGATATGGCTTGGTTCGCGTAGAAAAGGCATGGGTAAAAGATATCGCATCCCACCCGTTCCGGGCAGATGCGAGCGTTACCTGAAGAATTTGCTCTTATAGAGATCAAGGGTAGAGCGCGCTTTTTCTCGGACCAAATGGGCCAACACAGGTGAATCCACCAATTGAGTATTCCCCAAGGTACTTAGAAAATTTCTTAAGAGCCAATCTTGGCTAAATGATTGAACTTCAAAGACTTCCCCACGCTTTGGAGAGACCGTTGCAGCATCGATTCTAAAACGCTCTAGGGTAGTTCGCAGGCGATCATTTATTCGGCATCTCGCCTTAAATAAATTTGAACCGCTCTGATCTTCATTTTCGACGTTTCCGCTCGGCTGAGAAATATTTGCTGATAAGAAATTTTCGAGCCGAAAAGTCCGAAATCCATTAGCTTGGTAACAGTAAGCAAAGAGCGTCTCGAAACCATGGTCTTCACCTAATTCAAGTGGCGTGATTCGTCGGTCAGAGATCTCATCTCTGATTAGCGAGTGATAACGAATTTCCAGATCTCGACGCTCCCTCATAGCACGAATAATCACCGCACGATGAGCGCTGCTCACGGTGGGAGAAATTGCCGCAATATCACCAATTAGATTCTTTACCTTGCCTGCTAACGAAGCGATCGCACCCATAAGATCCTCGCGGTCAACCGGTATAGATTCTTTGAGTAGATCTAAACCAATGGCAATTACTACGAGCTCTTCTTTAGTTAATAACCTAACTTTTTGAAGAACTTCGGCGTTACGGATTGAGACGTAACCCGATTCAAAAGATAGGTCAATCAACTCCAGAGGTGTATACCCCGGTAAACCGCACATCCAAAGCGTATTTAGATCATCGAAAAGTTCAGTAGGTGTGATGTCGAATTCGGCTGCTAAATCCTTTATCGCGATCCCCTGATGAGTTGAGATATACGGAACTAAATCTAATAAACGAGCCGCTTTTGCGATCGGAGTGCTTTGAGATTTAGCCATGGCTGTTGACCTCGGTCTCGAGTCTTAAAATGATTTCATCTCTAATTTCCTTAGGTGAGGTGAGTATCGCGTCATCGCCGTACCAGAGAACTTCCTCGATCAACCGATCGCGATCTCGGTAAGTGAGCTCAACTAAGTCCCAACCGGCGATCGGCTTCGGGGATACGATCTGCTTTGACCGTGCACGTAGATTCAGAGCTCGCCCTGCGCGTAGATAAATTTGTGCGCGTAAACTATTTTCGCTTCCAGTCGATTGGTTACTTAGTTGGAAATCTGCAGGAATCTGGAATGAATCTGCTTTACCATCTTCGCGAATATCACTGGAAATTCGATCAAGTCGAAAACTACGTAGCGCATCTTTGTCGAGATCTTGTCCATATAAATACCAATGCCCATATCTGGAGGCCACTGCGTATGGAGCAATCTTACGATCTTGGAGATCAAGGGATTCACCTAAGTATTGAAACGAAATCTTCTTCTTGGTCGTGATTGCAGCTATAGCTAATTGCAAATTTTTATCGCGGATGCTGATGTGTGGTGCCAGTTCTGGAATCGAATCGAGATCTGACTCGATGCCAATCGCATGGAGCTTACGGAGCGCCGTAAGTGCCGATCCATCCAGTGCGGCTCCACGCCACGCTTCTGCCGCCATTGATAAGAGAGTAACTTCTTGGCTAGAAATATCTCCGAGTTGGAATTGATAACTATCTGGCTTAATGCGATAACCAGCCTCATCTTCGAAGAGCGGATCAAATGAGCCAACTTCGATCTCGATTCCCAAGTTTCGAAGGTCATCTTTATCTCTTTCAAACATCCGTTCTTTACTCTCAGCGCTGCCTTCGTAGCCATCAACGGTTCGAAAAATTTCAGATTTAGTTAGGTAGCGTTTTGTTGCTAGCAGTGCGATGGTTAAGTTAACGAGCCGCTCAGTCTTCCGAGACACCGTAAGATCCCTTCGCAGGGCGGCGACGTCGTGCTAAGACTTCGACGCCAGGTGCCATACGTCGTGAAAAAATCAAGAAACCGGTATGTCCGATCATTCTCTGTTGCGGACGAACCGCTAGCCCTTCATGATGCCAACCACGAACCATGCTCTCGAAACTCTCTGGTTCGGTGAAATGCCCATCGTCTTTCAGCGCTTCCGCAGTTGCAGAGAGTTGCGTCGTTGTTGCTACGTAGGCCATAAAGACGCCACCAGGTCGAAGCACCTTTGCGGCAATTTCTACACATTCCCACGGAGCCAGCATGTCGAGAACTACTCGATCAAAGTCCTTGTCGAACTCTTGCTCTTGTAGTGAGCCAAGTGCCAGCGACCAATTTGCGGGGCGGGCACCAAAATAATTTTCAATATTTGAAGTTGCATTCGCTGCGAATTCTTCACGACGTTCAACCGAATGAACTGAACCCGTCGGACCAACTGCGCGTAGTAAGGAAAGAGTTAGAGCACCGCTACCGATGCCGGCTTCAAGGACTCGTGCGCCGGGAAAGATATCCGCAAAACCAACAATGAGGGCAGCGTCTTTGGGATAGACAATTGTCGCACTACGCGGCATTGATAAAACGTAATCGCTAAGAAGTGGAATGAATGCCGTAAATCTTAGACCTGCACTTGTACTTACGACCGATCCTTCAGGTAAACCTATCAAGTCATCATGCACGATCCAGCCTTTATGAGTGTGCCACTCTTTTCCAGGAGTAATTGTGATGCTGTATATCTTTCCCTTTTGGTCGGTCAATTGAACGCGATCACCCGCTACGAAACGGCCACGATTGGCATTTTCGCTCTTTACCTTCTCTTCTTCAATCGACACGGGAGCATCTTAAGCGCAAAATCGGAGACGGTGGCGGCAACTCATATATCTGGCTAGAAACGGGTATCTTCCTTCATTGTGAGCCAATTAAGACTTTCCCCAAGTCGAATAAACGACTTCAATAACTGCCCACAACTATATAAATATCGCACAATCGATCTGTTACCCGAACCTCCAAGTATCGATGCCGAACGTGGAACTCTTATCCATACAGTACTTGAAGATCTATTTGAACTGCCCGCTTCAGATCGCACGATCACAAGAGCAACAGAGATGTTGCCAGATCGTTGGCAAGCGCAGATTGCCGCCAGACCCGAGATCGCTCAATTAGTACTCGATTCGGGAGCCTGGTTTAATCGCGCCGAAGAACTCCTTGGAAATTATTTCACGTTAGAAAATCCCTCTAACTTTGAACCCACCTATCGCGAACTACATCTCGAGATGGAGCTCTCCCCCGAGCTTTACCTTCATGGATACGTGGATCGTCTAGATGTTGCTCCAACAGGTGAAGTTCGCATCGTTGACTATAAGACTGGCAAATCACCAAAACCAGGCTGGGAAGAGAAGGCGCTCTTTCAACTTCGCGTTTATGCTCTCCTCTATTGGAAAAATTATGAAGTAATTCCAAAACTGTTGCAGTTGATTTACATGGGCGATACAAGATTAGTAAAGAGTACTCCAACTGAAAAAGATCTAATCAAGGTTGAACAAATTCTATTTGACATCGCGGCGGAGATCTTGCGTGCTATTGAGAAGAACGAATTTCGTCCTCGTCCCTCCAAACTTTGTGATTGGTGCTTCTTCAAAACTATCTGCCCAGCTCATGTTGGTTGATTTCAGACCAAATTCTTAGATCTGGCAAACCTATATCTTCAAATGATTTAATCACCTTTAGCCGAGGCTTTTCGGCGATAACCGTATAATGTGGAATTGCTACTACAAATGCGCCACTTGCTTCGGCCGCCGCAATTCCAGTCGGAGAATCTTCAAAGATTAAACAATGCGCAATATCTACCTCCAACAATTTCGCAGCATGAAGATAGGGATCAGGAAAGGGTTTGGTTCGTTCAATATCACCTGCCGCTACCGTTACATCGAAATACTTCTCACCCATTCCGCGAAGAACTCCATCAACAATTGGTCGTGGGCTAGCCGAAACCAGCCCCTGCTTTAATCCATGGCTATTGATCGCACGGGACATAGCCAGCGCTCCTGGCATAAGTGGAACCTGTTTAGAAAGTCGATCTGTCATCTCGGAGATGATCATCTCTTCCAACTCGTGAGAAGTTTTACTTCCCCGTAAACAATTAGACATGTACTCGGCGACGCGAGTAAGTGGTCCACCCAAACAGTGCAATTGATCCTCAGGTTTCCAGTCGTAGCCGTTCTGCTTCATCATGAAAGTTTCCGCCTCGTGCCACTGTGGTTCTGAATCTAAGAAGAGCCCATCCATATCGAAGAAAACGGCTTGGAAAGTCAATTTGCGTTGAAGTATTTCGCTTCAGGATGATGAACAATGATTGCAGAAGTGCTCTGTTCAGGATGCAATTGGAATTCTTCGGAAAGTTCCACGCCGATACGGCTAGGCTCAAGCAGTTCACAAAGTTGCACTTGTTGTTCGATATCCGGACATGCGGGATATCCAAAGGAGTAACGAGAACCGCGATAACCCTGATCGAGAATTCCTTGGAGATCCGCGGCGTCATCACCTTGAACGCTAAATTCTTCGCGTACGCGAGCGTGCCAGTGTTCGGCAAGGGCCTCCGTTAGCTGCACGGAAAGACCGTGGAGTTCAAGATATTCACGATAATTGTTTGCCGCAAAAAGTTCGTTGGCAGCCTTGCTGATCTCAGATCCCATAGTTACCACGTGAAATGCGACTACATCTGTCTTTCCGGAGTCTTTTGCAGCAAAGAAGTCGCTCAGACAAAGGCGACGATCGCGCGATTGACGCGGGAAGGAGAACCGTGTTCGTTGCTTACCTTTATCGGGACCTTCGTGATGCAAGATGATCAAATCATTACCATCACTGACGCATGGGAAATATCCGTAAACGACTGCAGCATTGAGCCAACCCTTTGATTGGACTTGGTTTAAGAGCGCGCGAAGCCGAGGCCGTCCCTCACTTTCAACCATGGCTTCGTATTCGCCGCGCGCACCTTTCAATCCCCACTGTCCAACAAATAGCGCACGTTCATCAAGCATTCCAACATAATCGGCTAATGGGATACCTTTAATAATTCGGGAACCGAAGAAAGGGGCCGAAGGAATATTGATATCAATCGCTACATCGCTGCGCTTTGTATCGATAACTTTCTCTTCATCTTTTTTAGGACGAAGCGGGACTTTACGTTCGCGAAGCGCAGGAAGTTCTGCGCCAGGCACTCCACGTTTAACTGCCATGATCGAATCCATCAGACGTAAGCCTTCGAAGGCATCACGCGCATAACGAACTTCACCTGGGAACATAGCTGCTAAATCTTGTTCAACAAAGGCTCTAGTAAGCGCCGCTCCCCCAAGTACCACCGGCCATTTTTCTGCCAAGCCGCGATTGGTAAGTTCCTCAAGATTTTCCTTCATGATCACCGTTGATTTAACCAAGAGGCCACTCATACCGATGGCATCGGCGTTAGATTCTTGAGCTGCGTCGATAATCTGATTTATCGTCTGCTTGATTCCAATATTTACAACCGTGTAACCGTTATTGCTCAAAATAATATCCACTAAATTCTTACCGATATCGTGGACGTCACCTTTAACGGTGGCCAGCAACATGGTTCCGCGACCTTCATCGTCGGTTTTCTCCATCAATGGCTCTAGATAGGCCACGGCTGTCTTCATCACTTCTGCGCTTTGAAGAACGAAGGGAAGTTGCATCTCACCCTTACCGAAGAGCTCGCCGACTACCTTCATACCCTCAAGCAGATAATCGTTGATGATGGCTAGGGGCTTTATTCCCTCTTGCATTGCCGAATCAAGATCATCGCTTAAGCCGACTTTTTCGCCATCAATGATGCGACGCTGTAATCGTTCGGTAAGTGGCAGGGCGGCTAACTCCGATGCGCGCACGTTACGGGAAGCAGCCAACTCAACGCCTTCAAAGAGTTGGAGGAATTCTGTTAGCGGATCGTAAATGCAGGTATCTCCATCATATTTTCGGCGGTCGTAGATCAAATCGAGCGCAACTTCTTTATGGCGTTCTTCAATTCGAGCAAGTGGAGTGATCTTTGACGGATGTACGATCGCGGAATCTAAACCAGCTACAACACATTCATGGAGAAATACCGAGTTAAGCACAACGCGAGCAGCGGCGTTGAGACCGAATGAAACATTAGAAACGCCAAGAGTAGTTTGAACATCTGGATACTCTGATTTTAGAGTTCTGATCGCTTCAATTGTTTCCATTCCATCACGACGAGTTTCTTCCTGACCGGTAGCGATTGGGAAGGTTAAGCAGTCGATTAAGATATCGCCCGTCTTCATCTGCCAATTACTTGTTAAATCTGCGATGAGGCGACGAGCAACTCGCAACTTCCACTCAGTGGTTCGGGCCTGACCCTGCTCATCGATGGTAAGTGCAACAACTGCTGCGCCATGTTCTTGCACCAGTGGCATGATGCGCGCGAAGCGAGAGGTCGGACCATCGCCATCCTCGTAATTGACAGAGTTGATCACGCTACGACCGCCGAGCGCTTCTAAACCAGCTTTTAGAACATTGGGTTCAGTCGAATCTAAAACAATCGGCAGGGTGGATGCGGTAGCAAATCTAGAGGCGAGCTCATACATATCTTTAGCGCCATCGCGCCCAACATAATCGACGGAAAGATCTAGCATATGTGCGCCATCACGAATCTGATCACGGGCAATCTCGACGCATTTCTCCCAATCTTCTGTAACCAGCGCGTCGCGGAAAGCGCGCGAACCATTGGCATTGGTGCGTTCGCCAATTGCTAAATAGGTATTTTCCTGGCGAAACGGCACGTACTGATAGAGAGAGGATGCCCCTGGATCAAGAGCTGCACCTCGGTTCTTAAAGGGCTTGCCAGACATCTTCGAGACAACAGCGGCAAGGTGTTCAGGTGTTGTACCGCAGCAACCGCCGATAAGCCCGATTCCATAATCCCCAACAAATGTTTCAAGTGCATCAGCAAGTTCTTGTGGACCGAGCGGATATTCGGCACCGTTCGCACCGAGGATTGGCAACCCGGCATTTGGCATTACCGAAATTGCGCAATTAGCAAACTTTGATAGGTAACGAAGATGTTCTGACATTTCCGCCGGTCCCGTTGCGCAGTTAAGACCAATGAGATCGATCTCTAATGGCTCGAGCGCATTAAGCGCAGCCCCAATTTCTGAACCGAGCAACATGGTGCCGGTCGTTTCAACGGTAACTTGCGCAATAAGCAATACGTCAAAATCAACTTCAGCGATTGCTTGGCGACATCCGTTGACTGCAGCCTTTGCCTGCAATAAATCTTGAGTTGTTTCAACAAGCAGCGCATCGGATTTGGCATCCAACAATCCTTTTGCTGCCGAGTAGTAAGCTTCTTTCAATTTTTGATAAGTCGTATGCCCAAGTGAGGGCAATTTTGTTCCTGGTCCAAGTGAACCTAGAACAAAGCGCGGCTTATCTTTGGTACTTACGGCATCGGCGGCTTCGCGCGCTATCTTTGCGCCAGCGAAAGCCAACTCATAGATTCGATCTTCAATTCCATATTCAGCTAAGTTCGCCCAATTGGCGCCGAATGTATTAGTTTCGATCGCATCTACACCTGCTGCGAGATACTTATCGTGGACGCTGCGCACAATGTCGGGGCGCGATACGTTTAGGATCTCATTACAGCCCTCATGGCCTTGGAAATCCTCGAGCGTGGGATCAGATGCTTGGAGCATTGTTCCCATCGCGCCGTCGGCAATAACGGTCCGCGCCGCCAAGGCTTGGCGCAGTAATCCTGCCGGTCGATTGCGATTAGGGCTCGTCACTTGGCAGAGGTTACCGTAAGGTGGTCGACGTGGAGATTCATAAGATTCCTGCGCTACGCGCACCGATTATGGTTGTTGCCTTCTCGGGATGGAACGATGCTGCAGAAGCTGCAACAGGAGCGGTCTCTCATCTCCTTGAGATTTGGAGCCAAGCGAACGATATTGATGAAACGAGTGATAACGATCTAATACCTGAACTAATCGCAGACGTTGATTCCGAAGAATTCTACGACTTTCAAGTCAATCGTCCAATGATTGAGATCGATGGCTCGTTAATTCGCTCGCTGATCTGGCCGGGAACACAGGTATTCGGATTGGCTACTCCGCAATTTGAAAAAGATTTTGTCATCGTGCGTGGCGTTGAGCCATCTATGAAGTGGCGAACTTTCTCCCATGAACTTTTGGATTTGGCAGATGATTTGGAAGTCTCAACGATTATCACTCTGGGATCAATGCTCGCCGATGCACCACATAGTCGACCAATAACCGTTACGGGATCTGGTGCTCATCCAGATATTGCTAAGCGCCTAGGTGTTGAAGTTAGTCGTTATGAAGGTCCGACTGGAATTCTCGGCGTGTTACAGGATGCTTGTCTGCGCCGTGGCATTGATGCTATTTCACTGTGGGCGGCGGTTCCACACTATGCGAGTAGTGCACCATCTCCGAAAGCAACTCTTGCGCTAATAAACGCACTTGAAGATTTTCTATCAATCGATCTTCCTCTGGGCGAATTAGATATCCATGCTCAGGAGTGGGAGAAGGAAGTTGACGAGTTAACGCAAGAAGATAATGAAATCGGAGATTACGTTAAGGCCTTGGAAGAGAGTAAAGATAACGCCGCACTGACAGATGTCTCTGGAGATGAAATTGCTCGCGAGTTAGAGCGTTTTTTGCGCAGACAAGAAGGAAGTTAAAAAGCTATACCCAATAGAGAATCAATGGCTCGGGAAAGTTCGCCAGGACTGCCACCGGAGATTCCATGGTTAGTAGCATCCAGCCAATTGCGAAGTGTAGAGACCGCTGCTGGAGTATCAAGATCGTTGGCCAAAGCTTTAGATATCTGGGAGATGACATCATCAGTTGGTGCAACTTCAGTCCGCGAAAGTGCGATCCTTAACTCTTGCAACAACTGCTCGGCGATTTCTAAATCTGAGTTAACCCACATGTGATCACTGCGGTAATGATGGGAAAGTAAAGCTAGACGAATCGCCATGGCATCGTGCCCATTTTTTAACAAATTCGAGACCAGAACCAAATTTCCTTTGGACTTACTCATCTTTTCGCCATCTAGTCCGATCATTCCGGCGTGAACATAATGACTGGCAAATTCTTTTCCATTAATCATTTTTGATTGAGCGGCAGACATTTCATGATGAGGAAAGATCAAATCACTTCCACCACCTTGGATATCAACGGAGAACTCATCACCACTCTCAAGATATAAGTAGTTAAGCGCAATGGCACAACATTCAATATGCCATCCGGGTCGACCAATCCCAAAATCACTCTCCCATCCTGGTTCGTTGGGTCGTTGCGCGAGCCATAGCAAGGCGTCAAGTGGGTCTTTTTTACCTGGCTTTAACGGATCTCCCCCGCGTTGCGCGAAAATTTCCTCCATCTTGTTCTGGGAAAGATTTGAGCGACGACCGAATTCAGTATCGGATCGAACTTTAAAGTAAAGGTCTTTATCTATCCAATACACGGAATTACTTATCTGTAATTGTTTAATCGCAGCTATAACCTCAGGAATTGCTTCAACCGCACCTATGTAATGAGCTGGCGGGATAACATGAAGTGCGACCATATCCGATTTGAAGAGTTCGATCTGTGAATGCGCCAAATCTTTCCAACCAATGCCATCACGTATAGCTCGCTCCAACAGCGGATCATCAATGTCGGTAATATTTTCGACGAAAATAACTTTGGCGCCAGTTGCGCGCAGATAACGATTGACTAGATCGAAGGCTAAATAAGTGTTGGCGTGCCCCAAGTGGGTCGCATCGTATGGAGTAATTCCGCAGACGTACATTCGATAAGTTTCTTTTTTAGGTAGAGGTTTTATCGAAGCGGTGGCGGTATCGTGCAGCGATAAAGGTTGTAACGAAAACCGGCTATCTAGTGGCGGTATATAGAGATCTGACCAGGCTTTCATTGCCTCATCCTAGAACGGTGGCCATGGAACAGCAGGCCATTCTTGACTTGGTTCAGGAAATTGGCGAGCTGCAAGTGCTCTATCAATGCGATGTAGCGCCGCTTCCAACTCCTGCTCTTCAATCAGACCAAGGACCACATCTTTCTTCTCTGAACCAAACAGCATAGAAGCCAATCGCAAGATCGCCAGCTCTTCTTCTGTAAATGGATGGTTCGACCATTGCCATAAAACGGTTCGCAACTTATCTTCTTCATGGAAAGTAACTCCATGATCGCAACCGAAAACTCTGCCATCAACCGTTGGGAGCAAATGACCTATTTTGCGATCGGTATTATTTGTTATCAAATCTAAAAGAGCAATTTTGCGAAGTTCTGGATGGTCCTCTTTGAAGAACTCCATGAGATCCACTTTCTCATCAATGTTGATCCAAAGTTGCACCATCCCTGTTCCATATGGTCCGTCGCGAAGTACTGTTGGAGGAACAAGATGAAGTCCGAGCCAGTGGCTAAGAAGAAAGGTTAGATATTCGCGATTAGCCAATGTGCCGTCGGGAAAATCCCAAAGTGGTCGTTCCCCGGAAATGGGTTTATAGATGCAGGTAAGAATTCGATTCTTAACTTCACAAGTGGCATACAAAGTGGCGTTAGATGCATCAACTAAACGTCCAGATATCGCTAACGTGCCAGTGCTTAGATCATGGAGATAACTCTCGATCTCTTCCGTATTTATCTGGCTCATCTGCGATAACCATTTGCGCGCGGACAGAGATGGCCGTTGGGATCAATCGGACCGCCACAGAATGGGCAAGGCGCTCTACCTGCACCTACGACGGCGATGGCTCGCTTGGCAAAACTCTCTGCATAACTCAAGGTTAGGAGGACTCGTAAAATATCTTGGTTTTCGGAAATCTCCATCAGCGCTTCTTCATCTTCAGGAGATCGAGAATCTGCAATAGCCTGCAAATCAATCTCGATCAGCTTCCGGTCTGAAACAAAAGCAATGCCAATTACTCCAACTCGAAATTCTTCATCTATCGGAGTTTCCAAGGGCTGGTCATCGCGAACGGTTCTATCAAAGAGCGTGAGTGGCTCTGAGTTTCGAACCTCACGCAGAATCTGTTGAATCCGCTCTGCAAGTGCGGCCACTTGTGCTTTTTCAAGCGAGACCGAAACCAAGCGTGATCCAGTACGTGCTTGAATAAAGAAGGTGCGCTCACCTGGGATTCCGACTGTGCCAACAACGAAGCGCTCAACTGGATCAAAGAGAAATACCTGACCGCTCATTTACTAATTCTTCCGTCCAGCGCCACCACCAAGGAGAGCCTTAAAATTCGCGGATTTAGCTGATTTCTTTTCTATGAAAGAGGTAATTGGCGATGCATAATTATTTAGAGTCAGGACTCGAAAATCTCTACCGTTGTAATCAAGAATTGTGATTGATGCCGGGTCTATGACAATCTTTTGGAAGTGATCGAGATGGGTTCCGAGAACGCTGGCGACGATCGCTTTGATTACATCACCATGGCTTACAAGTAGCTTTGCCTCTGTTCCAGCGCTCCTCGCGATTTTGTTCAGTGCACGCATGGCTCGCGTTTGGACATCCAGTAGCCCTTCTCCACCTGGGAAGTACATGGCGCTCGGTGTCTCCTGAACTACTTTCCAATCTTTAGTTCTGGATAGACCAGCAAGTTTCTTACCAGTCCATTTTCCATAATCAACCTCAACGAGATCTTCATCTATCTCAATAGTAGTTTTCTTCAGTACGCTCTTTTCAAAGCTGGAAATTAAAGGATGGACAGTTGCCGAACATCGTTCCAATGGGCTAATTCGGATCTGCGAAAAAGTTATGCCCTGCAATCTCGTTGCTAACTCTTTAGCTTGCGCCAAACCGCGATTAGAGAGTGAGATCCCCGGTTTTCTGCCCGCAAGGATTCCATTTTCGTTGGCGACCGAATGTGCATGCCGCAGTAAAAGTATCCGTGTCATGTTGGAAGGTTATCCGTAATTTTCATTTGCGTCTTGCTAGGGTGGCCGCCATGGAACTTCGCCGCGCAGGCAAATCTGGCCTAACGCTCTCGCGTCTAGGACTCGGCACGATGACTTGGGGACGCGATACAGACACCCACGAAGCGGCAGATCAAGCGCGCGCCTTCCTCGAAGCGGGTGGTAACTACTTTGACTGCGCAAGTCATTATGGCGATGGCGATGCCGAACGAGTCATCGGTGGATTGATTGGCACACTTTTCAAGCGAGACGATGTAATCATCGGAACAAAGGCAGGCTCTACTTATATAGATGGTGCGCTGACTACTGACAACTCTCGAACTTCGCTTATGAGCGCGCTAGATAAGTCATTAACGCGACTCGGAACGAACTACGTGGATATATGGCATATTCAAAGTTGGGATCCAAACGCTCCATTGGAAGATGCTCTTTCGGCCCTCGACTGGGCTTACTCTTCTGGGCGCGCGCGATATGTGGGTTTATCAAATTTCAATGGCTGGCAGAGCGCCCGTGCTATCTCATTGCAGGAAGCGAATACCGCAAAGGCGCCGATAGCACTCGTGCAAAATGAATTCTCGTTACTAAATCGCAGCTCTGAATTAGAAATTCTCGATTGCGCACAGTCATTACAAGTTGGCTTTATCGCTTGGTCTCCACTTGGGCGTGGGGTACTTACAGGAAAGTACCGCAGCGGAATACCTGCGGATTCGCGCGCTGCGTCTCCGCATTTTGCACCTTTCATCGAGCCTTATTTGGGAGATCGTTCTCGCCGAATTGTTGAAGCAGTCTCAGTGGCCGCGCAAGGTTTGGGATACTCACCACTTGAAGTTGCCCTAGCGTGGGTACGAGATTTTCCTGGCGTAACATCTTCAATCGTTGGCGCACGCACGGGCGCTCAGCTACAAGGTATTTTGGCTACCGAAGAAATCGAACTTCCGGCCCTTGTGCGAACCGCGCTTAACGAAGTTTCAACAGCTCTCTAAAAAATCATTTAATACGCGTACGCCAAAGCGCAGACCATCGATTGGTACTCGTTCATCAACTCCGTGGAAGAGCGACATAAAGTCGAGTTCTGCGGGTAAGCGCAGTGGTGAAAATCCATAACCAACGATTCCTAATTCAGAGAGCGCCTTATTGTCAGTTCCACCGCTCATCAAATATGGAACCGGAATTCCCTCTGGATCGTGTGCCAAAATGGCGGCTTTCATCGCATCAACTAACGGCGCATCGAAATCAACTTCCAGAGCAATGTCATGTGAAACCGTCTCGATCAGAATATCTGGACCAACTATCGCTCTAACCGTTTCATTTAACTCATCTTCATAGCCAGGCAAGAACCGCCCATCAATGACTGCGCTAGCTGTTCCGGGAATGACATTGGCTTTGTAACCCGCCTCCAGCATTGTTGGATTCGCCGTGTTTTGCAGGGTGGCTCCAATCATGCGCGCAGTCGAACCGATCTCTTTTAGCAATGGGCGCAGATCTTTCTCGTCATAAACCTTGCCCGTAACGCGAGCAACCTCTTTAAACAAATCTTTCGCAGTTTTGGTGTAACGCTGTGGCCATTCGTAGCGCCCGATCTTCGCGACCGCTTCAGTGATAGCGGTTATCGCATTTTCATCGTTCATCATTGAACCGTGGCCAGCGCGTCCCTGCGCCGTTAACTTCATCCAATGAATACCTTTTTGTGCCGCCTCAATAAAGTAGAGACGTTTGCCATCTGCAACTGTTACCGAAAATCCGCCAACTTCAGAGATCGCCTCAGAACATCCTGCGAAAACTTCTGGATGTTGGGCGCTCATGTAACGCGAACCAAAGGTCATTCCCGCTTCTTCATCTGCGAAAAAGGCTAGGACAATATCTCGCTGTGGTACATAACCTCGGCGCGCCCAATCGCGAACAATTGCAAGAATCATGGCGTCAACGTTCTTCATATCAACTGCGCCACGGCCCCATATCGCGCCGTCCTTAATAACTCCAGAAAACGGATCTACCGACCAATCATCGGCGCTTGCCGGAACCACATCTATATGGCCATGAACTACCAAACCAGGTTTGGTTTTATCGCTTCCTTTAATTCGGGCGATCACATTGCAACGTTTTGGTGCAGACTCATAAATCTTCGCCTCGATACCAACTTCAGCTAATGATGCAACAACGTAATTTGCAACTGCTTCCTCATCGCCTCTACCTTCACCAAAATTAACGCTAGGAATGCGAATCAATTCCTGACAAATACGAATCGTTTCTTCTTCCAAATTGGTCATCTGGTTATTCTCGCTCATGCAGTCATTCTCCCCCACAATTGGCCAAAAGCGACTCTGCTTTTGCTTCGTTGCCGCAGCGTTGCTATCGTTTGCGCTGCACTCGTCCGGGTGGCGGAATTGGCAGACGCGCTAGCTTGAGGTGCTAGTGCCCGCAAGGGCTTCGGGGTTCAAGTCCCCGTTCGGACACCAATCTCAACCGAGTGAGAAACTCATTCCTAAGAGTTGAATGTGGTGGAATTGGGTAGTTATGAAATTAGACACCGCTCTCTCGCTGATCAGAGATATTCCTGATTATCCAAAACCCGGAATCCTCTTCAAAGATATAACGCCGTTATTGGCTAACGCCGCCGCCCTAAGTGCGGTTATAGATGCGCTCTCTGCGGAAATTTCCAAATCAGAGATAGTCGCCGGGATTGAGGCACGCGGATTTATCTTCGCGGCGGCTATCGCGGCTCGTACCAACCGCGGGTTTGTCCCGTTTCGAAAGAGCGGAAAACTTCCCTACCAAACTTATGGAGCCAAATATGGACTCGAGTACGGTGAAGATGAGATTGAGGTTCATGTTGACGCATTTAAAGACGGCAAAACGGTGACGATCATCGACGATGTTCTAGCCACCGGCGGAACAATTGCGGCAGCGATTGAATTAGCCCAACGAGCCGGCGCAAAGATCGAATCAGTCATAGTTCTCTTTGAAATCGCAGCCTTAGGTGGACGAGAGAACCTTAAAAATAGGTACCCGGAAATTACAATTAAGGCGTTGGTTTCTTCTTGAGTTTAAAAGTTCGTATCCATCAGATTCAAGCTTTACGTGCCATAGCCGCCAGCCTTGTAGTTCTCTTCCATGCCAAATTTTTTCCAGGTGGCTTTGTCGGAGTTGATATTTTCTACGTAATTTCGGGATATTTGATAACGGGAATAATTTTAAATGAGATTGAACTGACTTCAAATTTTGAATTTAAGACTTTTTACCTACGTCGCGCTAAACGGCTGCTACCGGCTTCACTTGGAATACTCAGTGCGACAGCGCTTCTTGCCTGGGTTTTTCTCCCGGCTACTGTTCGTGGGGACCTAGGCAAGGATATTTTCGCCGCTGCAATCTATATCTCCAATTACCTCTTTGCCTTTTGGCAGAACGATTATCAAAATTTAAACGCCACGCCTTCCCCAGTAATTCATTATTGGTCGTTGGCGGTAGAAGAACAGTTCTACATCTTCTGGCCCATCGCGCTTTTTACACTCTGGAATTTTGGAAAAAAGCGCACCGTACTTATAGGAATATCTGTAATCACCGTGGTGAGTTTTCTATTCTCGCTTTACCTAACTGCAAAATCACCTATTTGGGCTTTCTATTCACTGCCGACTAGAGCTTGGGAGTTGGGATTTGGGGCGCTAATTCTCTTCCTGCCGAAAGTAGTTAAGGAAAAACGTTCGATCTTCAGAACGCTAAGCGTTTGGACTGCGTTCCTTCTCTTTGCCTATAGCGCCTTCTCCTTTAGCGATAGAACTCCATTTCCAGGAAAGAGTGCGCTGGTACCAACGCTGGCCACTTTCCTCGCTATCGCCTTCATCGCGTCTTGGCCGCCGATATTAAACGATTTCTCTAAGTTGCCGATTGTGCAATGGTTAGGCGAAATCTCTTATCCATTTTATTTATGGCATTGGCCGCTACTCGTCTTACCCAGCACACGTTTTGGTCGCCCACTATCAATTCTGGAACGATTCTTACTGATCGCGTTAACCGCGTTAGCTGCAGATCTCACCCACCGATTTATTGAGAAACCAATCGCTCGATCCAAACCTTCACCAAAGCAGATCTTTAGGCTCTCCGTTTTCGGAACCGCACTTTGTACCGCAGTCGCTCTTGGGATATTTTCAACTAACGCCAACACCATTAATCTCGGCGATGGTCGCTCAGTATCAATTGCCAGCGTTATGGAGAAACCTAAGATCTACGATGATGATTGCCATGTAAACAATGGCGAAACCCAATCCGGTGAATGTACCTACGGCGATAAGAATTCAAAGCGAACGATAGTTCTTTATGGTGATTCACATGCTGCCCAATGGTTTCCTGCATTTGAAGAAATAGCGACTGCAAATAGATTGAAGTTGGTCAGCTTAACCAAATCGGCCTGTCCAGCACCTGAGGTAAAAAAGGTCGAGATTGGCGCTTATAAAAACCGCGATTGTTTTGCTTGGCGTGCCAACACTCTGAAGCGAATTGCGCAAATTCATCCTGATGCAGTTGTACTAAGTGGCTACCAATATTTCGATTATCCAAATAGTTTTATAAGTCGAGAAATTTGGTGGTCGCAAGGCCAGAAAGTTGCTTTCGATCATCTACAAGGGCTTTCGAAAAACTTGATCTATATTTCAGATACTCCACACCCCCTTCGCGACATTCCAAATTGCCTCGCTGCAGGTGCAAGCGCGATTTGCGATGGCAACGAGAAATCAGATAATCGAGTCGCGGGTGGATTCACGGTGGTAGATCCAACCCCTTGGCTGTGCAATCGAACTTGCCCGGCTGTCGTCAATGGTGTCGTTGCCTATAGAGATGCTTCTCATATCAGCGTTGCAATGGCTCGCGCACTTGAACCAAAACTTGAGGAGTATCTCAAGGCGCAAGGGGTAATCTAGCTTGCCTGTGAAATTGCCTTTAAAAGTTCCTTTAAAAAATCCTTTAAAGGTTTTGGTGCGGATTTAAACAAATGATGGCAGGATGCGCCCCGTGGCAGAGTTAATTTATTATTGTGGAACGATGGACAGCGGAAAGTCCACTTTGGCTCTGCAGACTGCCCACAACCACAAAAGTCGCGGACGCTCCGGTCTCATCTTCACAAGCAAAGACCGCGCCGGTTCTGGAGTGATCTCATCCCGCTTGGGACTTCAAAGTGCTGCTATAGAAGTCAACGAAGAATTAGACATTCATAAATTGGTAGTTGAAAAATTATCGCTAGGTGATCGCATTGATTACATCATCTGTGACGAAGCACAGTTTTATCAACCTGAGCAGATCGAGCAGCTGGCAAAGATCGTCGATGGCTTGGGAATAGATGCCTACGCTTTTGGAATTCTCGCTGATTTTCGTACCAAACTATTTCCAGGATCTGCCCGTCTAGTTGAACTCGCCGATCGTGTAAATACTCTTCAAGTCGAAGCCCTTTGCTGGTGCGGATCTAGGGCAACCCATAACGCCCGAACTATGGGCGGCGTTATGGTCACCGAAGGTGAACAAGTAGTCGTTGGGGATGTGGCACCTGGTGCTGAGATCGCTTATGAAGTTCTCTGTCGCCGCCACCATATGCGCCAAGTTACAGCGCGCGTATCGAGAGCAGGACATACCTCACCATTGCCTCTACCATTCACCGAAGAGTAACTATGTTAAGGAGAGAAAGATGAAGGTTCGTGGATATGCGGCAATGAAGGCCCACGCCCCGCTCGCCCCTTGGGAGTTTGAGCGTCGCGATCTTGGAGCTCATGATGTTGCCTTGGATATTAAATACTCTGGAATCTGCCACTCCGATATTCACCAAGCTCGCGAGGAATGGGGCCCTGCAATATTCCCAATGGTTCCCGGCCACGAAATCGTCGGCGTTGTCTCTAGCGTTGGATCGGCAGTTACAAAATTTAAGGTGGGCGAATTAATTGGCGTTGGAGTATTTGTTGACTCCTGTCGCACATGTGATTCATGTAAAAGAGGTTTACAGCAATACTGCATTGAAGGTATGACCGGCACCTATAACCAACTAGAACGTGATGGCAAGACACCTGCTATGGGTGGATATTCAAACATTATGGTTATCAATGAAGATTACGCGGTAAGAATTCCTAAAAACCTTCCACTCGAAGGAGTTGCTCCACTGCTCTGTGCCGGTATCACGCTTTACTCCCCGATTAAATATTGGAAGGCCGGACCTGGTAAAAAAGTTGCGGTTATGGGACTTGGCGGCCTCGGACATATGGGGGTTAAATTTGCCGCCGCACTTGGCGCTGAGGTAACTGTATTTTCTCATTCGCCTACGAAAGAAGCTGATGCTAAGGCAATGGGTGCGCATCACTTCGTTTCGACCAAGTCGGAAGATTTCCATAAGAAATACAACAAACACTTTGACTTGGTTCTAAATACCGTCAGCGCAGAGCTAGATATCAACATCTACCTCTCTATGTTAAATGTGGATGGAACTCTGGTTGTAATTGGGCTGCCGGGAAAGCCATATGCCGTGGAAGCTGGTTCGCTTCTACCAGCCCGTCGCTCACTGTCAGGCTCAATGATCGGTGGCATCGCCGAGATGCAAGAGATGCTCAACTTCTGTGGTGAAAAAAATATCGTCAGTGACGTTGAAGTCATCAAAGCGGACTACATCAATCAAGCCTATGACCGCACTGTGGCAAGTGATGTGAAATATCGCTTCGTAATCGACGCTACTACCTTTTAATTTTTAAAATCTAAATTAAAATTTAGAGGAACTGGTGAAGCGCCAACACGAAGACCGGTGCGATAAATAACGCGGGAAGTAAGTTTCCTACCGCAATATCTTTGATCTTAAGCATGCGCGTTCCG
>Ga0214923_10003594_pt1 | contig 19340 bp, 18 predicted proteins | sample LL1510_MetaG_FD_177993 | JGI IMG/M metagenome (GOLD analysis project Ga0214923, IMG submission 177993) | Freshwater microbial communities from Lake Lanier, Atlanta, Georgia, United States - LL-1510 | ecosystem: Environmental > Aquatic > Freshwater > Lake | place: USA: Georgia | collected...
CTGAGTAGTGTTACCAATCATCTTGAAGTATCCGCGCTGTTGCTCGGACGACATGGTGACCTGATTCCAGATGTGCATCCAATCACCGTATTGGCGATCGATGCGCTGACCACCGATCTCGACCTCAACCTGGGAGATAAGCTGCTCACCGATGAAATCCAACCAACGAGCCCACACGCTTCTGGTGTTGGGAGTGGCGGACATTCCCTGATTGATCTCAGGGAGAGTCACCTGGAGGTATGTGCGGTAGCAAAGATCACCGTTGCGGGAGATCGTGCAAGTTACACGGCGACCGAAATCAGCCTGACCAGAGAAGGTCTGCTCAATGGACTCCATCGCGAAGTTTGTGTGGCGGCGGTATGAAACCTTCCAGAAAGTAATCTCGGGCGTGCCCGTGAGGAAAACGTCTTGTGCGCCGTAGGCGACTAGCTGCATAAGGGCTCCACCCATGCTATCGAGTTATAATATCAAGCAAGAAAAAAATTTCGGAAAAATTCCTAAATGGATTTTGGGTCCGAAAATAGGCAGTTTTACAAAAAATATGATCGTGTTTATGTAAAACCATACATCGTTTAATAATCAACAAAACATATTCAAAATTAAAAGTTATCGAGTCATCAAAATATAGGTCGAACTCTATTATGCCTAAATAACCCCGATTTCTCAGAAATTGTCATAATAGAGTTGTACGATCTCCACCATCTTCGAAGAAGGGTTATTTAGCCAATATTCTATCTGAGATTTCAAAGAATTCAAACGCGAATCCCATAACGATTTATTTGCCACAGAAACCTTTAGTATTCCCGTTTTACTAAGACTCCAACACGACTTCACTTGCAATCCATTTTTATCGATATATTTGTCTGGATTAAATCGTATGAAGACGATATTTCTATGACCAACGTCTTTTGAAAGTTCCATTAAACGTTTGTTTTCGCAAGAGCAATCGTAGTTATCGTGTTGATTTTCGTCGACTTCCACTATAATAACATGCGATCCCATATCGCATAACAAATCCGGGCGTCGACGTGAACAACCGTCTTGAACCCTTCGGTCCGCTATCCATGTGAAATTACTAAAATGTTCGGTGACAAAATCAACCACCGATTTTTCTTTGGTTTTATGATTTTTCGAAATTGGAGTATCTGGAAATAAATTCACAAGACAAAACAAACAGTATCCATTGCGATAATGACTTGAATTGCACCATTCTGATTTACATCGCCGCGTTCCGACATCTACCATTCCATCCAATTTATGAGAAACGCAAAACCTTCCTGATTTTGATCCTTCTATATTAAATAAGGGTCGCTTGTCACATCCTTCGTGTTCGCACATTTTATGTTTCATATCCACCATTCCTTCGGATTTATGTTCTAAACAATAAGCCGGAACTCTGCCGACAATATTGTAAGTAGCTTGTTTTTCACAATTTTCATAAACACATGAATAATGCTTTACATCAACCATTCCATCTAGTTTATGTTTCGCGCAAAATCGAATAGTTGTTTCATTTGGAAATCGAAACGCCGGGGCGGAATCACAACCCTCGCTCTCGCATTTCTTATGTTTTACGTCAATCATTCCTTCTAATTTATGATTTGAACAATATAACCCCTTTTTATTACCAGGCGCATTGAACTGTGCTATAGTGTCGCATCCCTCGTGTGCGCATTTTTTAGATACCACATTTACCATACCATCTATTTTATGATTACTGCAAAATTTTCCGGAATTAGACCCTACATCGTTATAAATCGGAAAATTATAACATCCAGTATGTCTACAACGTTTAACAACCATATTCACCATCCCTTCGTATCGATGATCAATACAAAATTTCCGACCCGCCTCACCTGGAAAGTTGAACCCGGCACGTTTGGAACAGTCTAAATGTTCGCATAATTTATCTTTGACGTTGACCATCCCCTCCGTTTTATGCGTCAAGCAAAACCGACCAAATTTTTCGCCCACAACGTTAAAGCAACATTGCTTTTCGCAACCCTCAGACTCGCATTTTCCCATAAATAATAAAGAGAAACTATTCTAAGTTCTTTTTCAAGAACTTAATGTATCAATTTTCTCAGCCGCAGCCGCGGCTGCAGCGAGCCTCTCCTTACGCTTCAAATAAGCTATGCGGTTGAGTTCACGTAAACGCTCGGGCTCTTCCTCTGCCATTTTCTTACGTCGGAGCTTCGATTTTTCATTCACGACCTCCTTGTTTTTCTCATAATAACTCGTTCTGAAATCAATATATCGCTGGAGCTGCTTTTTCACGGCTTCAAGCTCGGATTTAAGCGCCGCATTTTCGGCTCTAAGTTCGGCAATTTCATTAGCATTCTCCATGTCGGCTAAGACAGTAACCTGTGATATTTTTATGTGTTTTTCATAAACAAATAAAACCTAGACCCTATCCAACAAACAAGAGTCCCCGGAATTGGTCCGTATGAAATTCTCTAAATAGTTTTCTTGGAAAACCTCGCGTTTTCCCTCGTGCTTCTTGGAAAATATATAAGAGTCCGTTGATTTTTTTATGGACCAACCCCCCTCTAAAGCATTCATTATAAATACCATTTTCTGAATCTTGGATCTTTCAATATGAACCATAGGGCTATCATGGTTCACAATTATAGAAGTCGACATTGTATATAATAAAACAATATCGATTATTTGCGATTTCGACGCGTTTTCATTCCTCCCCTTCTTGGACGCTTCAACGTTCTATGAGACGACGATTCCGAATCTGTGGAACTTATTGCGGATAGATTGCTAGACACCGATCTTGAGCGTTTTGTTCTTGGAAACATTAATAAAGCATCGGCAGCGCTAAATTGCGCAGGAGTATACCTCATGGAATAAAGAATATCTTCGGGTGTGATATCCATGTTCGATTCGACTGAAGTCGCTGGTGAATGCGAACGAGAAAACACGTCCATTTTATTGTTCAATTCCGTCTCTACGAAATCGTGAATGAGCGCCGGGCGAATGGGCTCTTCCTCGGTCATTTCCAAAAACACTTGCTTTGCGGCGTTCATTTCTTTCAATCTATTTACGGCACTTACTTCCAAGAGATGAACGTTTTCGTCCTCGTTTACATCTAAACCCGTCAATGCTCCCGAATAGAATTGATAATATTCAGTTCGCCCATGTAATAAATTTTCATCGCTTAAAAAATTCGCCTCCGCGTTCATGGAGGCTGCGCGTTTAAGACAAGCCGCATGAAGTTCTTCTCCAAGACACTCGACAAAATCGACTTCGATGTCTTTCCCGAATCTTTCGCAAGTCTTTAGGACAATAAATAATAACAGCAAATAATTTTCAAACGCTCGCAATGAGTCAATTGTTTCACCCAATACGTCAGATATTATGTCGTAGATTTTTTCCAAGCCTCTCGACATTTCGCTCTTTTCGTCAATAGATTCCAAGATTGCCGATATTTTATTTAAAATCGCCGATAATAATACTGCCTTTGTTGCATAAGCGGCAGCAGTTCCGGCTTTCTTATAATTCTCAACCCGGGGTTTGTTTGGTTGATGCACCAGTCGGTCAGAACCCGTATGCGGAGGATAAGCAAATATACAAAACAAGTCTCTATAAATAGACTTATAACGCATGAGCGATGTATTCGATTTTCGGCTAACGATAAGCGAGCCATCCATAAGAGATTCGATCAATAATTTCGAAATCAGGTTCACGTCGGGTTTATTCTGCGAATTCAATAACCATGACGTCTTATCCGTCGTAGAAATGATTTCGCGAAGAATCGCGTTATTGGCGTCTTTCACGTCTCGGCGCCAGGTGCCCCAATTATAATCGCAGATGATCTTGGAAATTTTCGACGAAACCTCGGCGTAAATTTGCGCCTTTTCTATGGCTTCTGCTGGCGGCGGCTTTTTCAATTCTTCGCCCGCGGCGGCGGCTTGAGCGGCGGCAATGCGATTCGAATCGGCGGCTGTTATTAAAGTAGACAATACACTCAAATAAAACAACCCCTTTCTTTTATCGGCGCCCATTTGGCGATGTATTTCTTTACAGATGGGTTTAATATTGGCATCGTTGATTGCATCAGATCGATCGCGTATGAATTTATCCACGCCCGCCGCACCATATTTCTTCTTTAATATTCCGCTAATTACATTACAATAGGCGCGATTTTCCGAGACACCATTCTTATTCGGCATTTTCGCCTCGAAAACCCCCTTTAATATCTTCTTGGACGAAACGAAATCCAACTTGAATTTATTATCTTTCGGATCAAACGTCAAAAAGGAAATATTGGACTTGATTTGGTTACAGCATCGATGCGCCCACTTATATTCCAACATTAATGTGTCATATAAATGCTGATCTCTAGCTGTTAACGGCTCTCGACGATTCACCTTGGTCATAATATCCTTGTATTCGGATCTATATAAATTCAAAAAGAGCGCGCCTTGGAAAACGGGTAATATATGTTCGCATTCGGGCGTCTTTTTCGCGCCCGTGTCTTCGTTGAGTCTGAGACCGCATATATAACACTCCTCCGTCATGACTTTATCCCCGATGGTATTTTTGCATTGCTGAACGGCGTCGGCGCGTTCCCACCAATCGCGGGCGTTTTTATATTCGTCCCCGTCGAATTTTACGTTTGTGTCCAAGCGGTATAACCAATTAAACGCCTGTCCAGCTTTCATAGAGCATAATTCATCGAGACCTTTGATCCTATATTTTTCGTTGAGTTCTTCCGTTTTTTGTATTTCGCTCTGTCTCTGAACTTCGGTGGCGACGACTTTATCGAATTCTTGGACCGCGTCGCGTTTCGCGGCTAACTCGGCTTCCGGATCCGATTCCGCCTTCGCCTTGGCAGTCTTTTTTTTAGTAGGTCGGGGTTGTTCGGCTGGTTCTTTTGATAATTTAGTTTTCTTGGGCGGCATATATATTTGTTAGTTAGAAAATATATTAAACGTTGACTAAGGATAAAACGTATAAATGAATACACACAAAAAAACAATTATCAAACAGAATGCTACCATTGACGAAAAACACACTGAAATGCTAAATCAATTTCACGAAGACGAAACGAATACTATACCTTTATTGACACAAGAAATCGAAACATTGAAAGCTCGACTTGATGGATTATCCGAGTCCCAGATTGACCAAAAAATGGAAATCAAAGATAAAATCCGGAGCAATAAATCCAAGATTCGCGAGCTAACGAACCAGAAAAAGCGGTATTTGCTGGATAACTCGCAATTTATTTTCGGATATTTCGAAGAGAAAAAAGATATTTCGACAGGCGGAGGTAAACAAAACATCGACGTATTGCATTCGTTTTTCAAAGTTCGTTCTAATAATCCCGATCGCCAAGATCCGGATAAATATACGCAGTCGAAAAACATGTATCAGAATTATTGGAAAAACGTAAATAACGATTTTTTGAATCCCCAGGATTACGTAGTGTCGTCGGATGTTTGTCAAAGTTGTAGGCGCGGCGAATTAGTACCTCAGGATGAAGAGGGAGTGTTAATATGTAATAATCAACAATGCGGTAAATTTATACCGTATATTGTCGATAGTTCCAAGCCGAATAATAAAGAGCCGCCGAATGAGGTATCTTATACCGCGTATATTCGGTTGAACCATTTCAAAGAGATTTTATCGCAATTTCAGGCGAAAGAAACCACGCAAATTCCGGACGAAGTCATTGAGGCGATTCGTGCGCGTATCAAGAAAGAACGCATCGAGGATATGTCGCTTATTAATTACGATAAAATGCGCGAGATATTGCGAAAACTAGGGTTCAATAAATATTTCGAGCATATTCAATATATCAACTCGATGTTTGGCATTAAACCTCCAATTATGAACGAGGAGTTACACGAGACCTTATGTGTGTTGTTTATTGAGATTCAGAAACCGTGGGCTATCCATTGCCCGGCGAATCGCACAAACTTCTTTAATTATACGTATACTTTGCATCAATTATGTGTGCTCTTGGACCAAACACAATATTTGCCGTATATTCCGATGATGAAGGATCGTGAAAAACAGCTGGAGCAGGATATGATTTGGAAGAAGGTATGTGGGGAATTAGACTGGGAGTTTTTTCCTACGGTATAGTAGCATAAATATGTTTGAACTTATTGAGGAAATAAATAGCGTCTTGGTATTTTATACGTGTCCTACAAAATCAAATAATAAAGATGATTTTGTAACCATTATGGATAATACTTTGTCGAGTCATGGATCAGATGTAATGTGGAAATGGGTCATTGATACGCAAGGATTCGGCATTAAAAACGCGCGCGAAATCCCGTTGGCTTTACGTATAATAAATCTGATAAAGACCAAGTATAGTAACGGATTGACCCAGATCGAAATCGTAAATCCGACGTGGCAGGTTCATACGATGCTTTTTGTCATAAAACCATTCTTAGAAGAACGCATCATCGAAAAAATAAGGATTCGCGAGAAACCGATGGATTACGAGAATCGATTTTAAATAAGGGAACCCCTCACTTTATATAAGCAAATAAGGCTTTATAAAAAATACAGTCAAGTCAACCACAAATAAGGCTTTATAAAAATACAGTCAAGTCAAAAGGGAGGGGTTCGGGGAACCGTAGGTTCCCTGATTTTAGTCGTATTCCACCCAAGATCTTGGAAAAAACACGTCGCTTAAGAAAAAATAACTTACAAATACGATGGCGCCCTTTGTCGAGAAAGTAAATAACATGAAAGCAAAAACAATAACTAAATTATGAATAAACGAAGACGATCGACCAGACCCTAATCCCGTATTCAAATATAAAGGTATGTATTTTATTATCACCATTACGAAAGCCAAAAACATCAATAAAAATCTATACGACAATGCGTTAATTCCAGATACATAAGTTAAAACGAAATTAATAACGAAAACCGATAATACTATTTTTATAAGATTAAAATAGTTATTACCACCCTCGATATAAGTACACATATTTTTGCTTTTATTGTGTTTAACATTGGTTGTAAACGCGATGGATAAAACGGTGCGCTCCGAATTTTCGTCTTCATTCGGAGGAACTTGATGAACGGTGGTTCCGCCATTGAATAACGCCGCGTCGCCTTCTTCGAAATGCACAGAATATACCTCACCCTCCTTGTTTTTGCACTGTAATGGACTAATGTCTCCTACCTTTTTGAAACATACGATGACGTTGAATATTTCGTCCAGATTTCGAGGATCCACATGCCATAAATGCTGCGAATATTTTCCGTGATATACATAAATAGTAGCCGAATTTTCTTCCATATAGTGCAATGTTTTACCGATTTGTTTTTCGTATTTCTGTCTCACCTTTTCGGAAATCTCCGTAATTATTTCTTTTTCAGATTCACTAAATTTCTCGCAACATTGATGAGTCGTGGTGTTTTTCCTCGAAAACCAAGGCATATCATTTCTTTCGGGGACTTTAATTGACTGTAATCTTTTAATATCTTCTTCGCTCAACATTTTTTTCGACGGCTCGCAAAAAGGTTTTAGTTTACTTTGGTAGGTTAACGGATCCCTTCTTCTATACATATTGATCATTCTTCGAACGAAATTTTGACCATATAAATTCATTATTCCCGAATAATCCAAGACGAATAATAACGCGAAATAAACCAATATGGTCAAATACTCTCTTCCTTTATAAATAGATCGCGTTGAACTTGCGAGTTTGTACAACGAATTGATTACTTTCATTTAGGTGTAATTATATATATAATAACTTATAATATATCATAATGTGGGAACCAAAATGTTATACTTTAATCAATAAAATGTACGACCCTATCAAAGATATGCGGCAATCGCGCGAAAAACTGAATCTATTGAATGAAAAAATGGACGCCACATTTTCCGAAGATCAAGCCGAGGAATTCATGGAAATAACGGCGAGGCATATTAATGACGGTGGCGATCCGACCCCCGGGACGCCTTATTTCCAAGACGTTGTCGAAAGATTGACTCTGCTTCGTCATTTGAAAAGTCTATATGATGAATATCCAAGACATCATAAACGTCTTATGTCGCAAGAATCTAGGGAGTTTCGAGAACGTATGAGAATGATGGGCGAAGACGATCCCGGCAAACTCTAGATAAGAGTTTTTATTCTTGGAATTAACAAGAATAAAATCAAAAACCTATGAGTCTAGAGTCCACCGGGGAATCCGACGAGGTTGGCACCAATGCCGAAGCCGGCACCGCCACGAGCAGACGAAGCCATGGAAGGCACGAACACGTCCAACACGCTGAAAGTGGCGGCGGCAGTGAGGGCGATGATGACGACCTCCTCTACCTTAAGAGAGTGCTTAGGGATGGCGTACGCGGCAATAGCTACCATGATACCCTCTACAATGTACTTGATAGCTCTCTTGACGAGTTCACTGAAATCGAAAACGTTGCTCATATATTATACTCTACGAAAATAAATAATAAAGATGAAAATCACTTAAACATTCTCGGCGATATCTTGTATAGTAATTTCGCTAAATGTCGGGGTTTGAGAGAAAGAATTTGCCGAACGGAGACGCCAATCCTAAATATATCGATTTGTTGGACGAGGACGATGCGCTTGCTGGGCAAAAGTTCGCATGTATGTCATTTGTCTCTCCAGAAAAGATCCTAAAGAAGCGCGAGGTGTATTTGTTCGATCAATTTGTCCAACAATGGGATATGACTAAATCTATGTCCAAGTTTTCCGATTTCGTGAATTTCATTTCGTATAAATACAACCTAAAGGTAGAGTCGGTCATTGAGGACTTCAATGAATTCGTCAAGGAGGAGGAATCGAAGATCAAGGCGGACTCGGTGTTGGACGATTATAAGACGTTTTTGGATAAGCATGAGGATCGTTTGACACAGGTCTTCCAGCGCGAGAACGCGTTCCAGACCTCGACGCGCGGGCTAAAGATTCGCGGCGTCTACGGAACTCAAGAGGAGGCGGAGATTCGCTGTAAGAAGCTGCGCGAGATCGATCCCAATCACGATATTTATGTGGGTCCTGTGGGCATGTGGATTCCTTGGGATCCTGATGCTTATAAGACGGGACGCGTTGAGTTTATGGAGGAGGAACTCAATCAACTACACCAGGAGAAGGTGAAAAATGAGACGAAGGCAAAGGAGGAGTTTGACCGTCGTGTCAAGGAGACGAAGCGTAAGGCTATCGAGGAGAATATTAAGTTGGCGGAGAAGTCGGGCAATGTGTTAACGCAGACTATGGACGAGGAGGGAAATTTGATTGGCGTTCGCGACACGGTGGATTTTGATTCGCGCGAGGTAGCGAATGCGGCGGATCAACGCGCGGAATTCTTGAAGACGGCTGCGAATGCGGGCGTTAGTCTAGATCAGGAATAATTAGGGTCGATCGTAAATTGGAGTATAAGTTTTGATAAGTGGATAAACGGGGTTTGATGATATAACTCCGATTACACAAAATAGAACAACCATTGCATTGAACACTGAATAATGTGCTCGCTTTGGAACATAATCAATATCGCAGAATTTATTGTAAAAATCGAAATTCGGCGATCCGATAAAACTAGTGGTCGCGGGACAAGTATTGTTTTCGATTTGATAATGGGTTTGGATAATTAGACATTTGTTTTTGATGAATTGGTGTTCTAAAATGGCTGCAGCCGCGACGTCGCGTCTCCTACGACGCCTGGATGCACGAAAAGCTAAAATGTTCATACTATTGGTAAGTATGAAGATTACGAAAAGGATTCGACGGATCGACATTGTTTGTAAATGTCAACGGATCTTGGATTGGGATCAATTTTTACACCATTCGCGAAAATTGAAATCGGCTTATATTAATATATAACCGCCACTCTCAAAACATGGAACATATAATCACCGCATTTGAATATGCCACGTCATTAATTGGTGTGCCATATAGATGGTATGACCCGGAATTGGATTCTTTCATTGGAACGGATAAATTTTGGTGCGAAAATAGAAACGCTCCATCGCCACACGATATAATAACTGGTGATAAATCTATTGTTTGCACAGGTTTGATAAATCTTATGAGAAGAAAACTCGGTTTATGTATTCCCGGTATAAATGGAAATATCAGAGGAAAATACAAGGAGTTATATAAGGCGTTTCCGGGAGGAACGGGGGCTTGGTATCAATATTTGTTTCAGAGAAAACGTCTGGAAAAGCTGGATATGAAAAAGCGATATCCAAAGGGGACGCTACTTTTGGCGAGATTTAAAGATAGCAAAACGGATCAGGGACATCTTGCGGTTGTCTATGAAGACGCCGACGAAAGTAAAACTATAAATGACCAACTCATTATACATTCAGTTCCTGACATCTTATACACGAATAGGGATAAACACGCAAATCACGGTTCCGTGAAAACCGAACTCTATAGTATCTCAAATAACAAATTCAAATACAAAGGAAAAAAGAGTTATTATACGTATATTTGTCTTCCGGAAAATTGGTTGTTATTAGATTAATCGTCCTCGTCATCACTTTCCGACTCTCCATCGCTCGTCTCATCGTCCGAGTCGGTTTGAACGGGGTGACGAATTCGGTCAAGCTCCTCCTTGGTCATGATTCTTCCCGTGCTAAGATACGTATCCACTTTGGTGCAAATACGCTTGAGTTTATCCACTGTGATATTATTTGCTCCCGCCACAATATACGCCTCGGAAGCGCCTTCGTCGCCGCGTCGAAGCTTAGACAAATAAGTCGCCCACTTTTTTTGGATCTGGGCACAACTGCTCGGATTCATCAAAATATCATACAGAATAGCGCCCAGATATTTTCCGACTGCCCACTGGGACCTCGCCGATCGCCTATTGGCAAGTGGAAACAGTTCATCGGCTTGTAGAAATACATCAAATACATTGTCAAGGACATCGACTACGCGATTCCTATCAATCGGTGTCTGATCTTCCACATTGTCCTCTTGACGCGCAAACGACTTTGTAATGAACATGGGTCCATGGACTGCGCCGGAAACTAGGGCAATCGCGTTCTCCAAATTCCGCTTTCCGTCGTTGTCCTTGTTACGCGTATCAAAGAAGACATCGTTGATGCGAGTTCGCAACGGATAATCATCATCATTCAAGAGGGAAAGTGCCTCACGCACAAGAGGAGAATCCTCCTCAGACATGGAATAAAGCTGACCGTCAGAAACGCGAATGTTCTTATTGAGTCTGCGAAACATCTCGCGTGTTTGCTTACTGGTAAGATTTCTCATGACGACCAAAGTAATTGGATGAGATTCGACCGAACGAATTTCGGCGTCGGTCAGTTCACGGACGTCACCATTCAGAAGACGACGGAACGTTGTGATGCGATTCCCGCCTTCCATGACTTCGCGACGCTCGACACCGTTGACAATACGCGATGAACAAATAATCGGGGGAATGTAATAACCTTGCAACATACTATCCAAGAGTTTGAGTTGCATCTCCTTCGACCAAACAAACGCGCGATTACGGCGATGGATATGAATCGGTTTGGATTCATCATATCCGGGGGCGTCTCTGCGTCCGGAGAAGTCTCCGTTAAGGGCGCAAATCGTGGTCTGGATGTTCTCGGTGCGAATGATGGCTGACATTTTATTATGGATGTTTTGCTAATGATATGACGGGGGTTTGTGGGATCAATTTTTGTCTGTATTTTGTAATATTTTTTGTTCTATATTACAAAACTTTGGGTTTCAATCAGTTTGTCACTGAAACGTAACAATAATCGTCATTAAATATTGTCCCGGCTTTAATAGCTCGGCTCATCTTGGATGTTGACAAGTTTTCGGAATTCGCCGCCTTGACTATAGTTTCCCATCTTCCAAGGACATTGTTGTCCTTGTCTCGTTTTTCCACGCACTTCCCATTCGTAGAAGTGGCTTTGTGTTTATGTTCGTCGCTTTTCAACATCACACCATAATACCCCTCGTTTGAACCTTCTCCGGTCCAAACCGTCGCCTTCAAAGTATACTCGCATGAATTCAAATAGTCTTTGAGTTCTTTCATATCGTCCTCGGAACAGGATTTTCCGATGCTCTTCTTCCATCGTTGATATTCACTTAGTAGCGTACTATTCAGCATTTTTCCATTCGGTGAGAATTTACAGACTTGGAACAAAAAGGTTTCTGCGTTATTGTCAACGAGCTTCTTCTTATAAATAATCTCCTTTAGTTTTACTCCGATATAACCGTAGACAATTTGATCGCGATTTTGGTTTGAAATCCTGGCGGGCTTGAATCGAGTATCCAGGTAATTTTTCAGAGCATGAAACGTTTCCTTCTTTGGCTTCATCTTCGACCAAATACGAAATTGCCCTTCCATATTGGTAGACGCCTCTTCGACGTCGGATCGGACAATACACATAGTGGCGATAAACTCGGCGAATTTTTGGGTTTGCTCGTCTTCCGGTAATAGCGCGTTTTGATAAACGGATTGCGATTCCGCAGCTACCACAGTGAGTGTGATATTCTGTTTATCGATTATTTCCTTTAGTTCCGCCAATTCGACGGCTTGTTTTGTCGTGAGGATCTTGGCGCGCTCTAGATCCACGCGGAGTGCGAGGTTTTCGGTTTCTAATTCCTCGTTTTGTTTCATAAGTCGATTATAATTATCGACGCAATAGGTCTTTGAATGAATAATATCCTTGATACATTTGGCTAGCTTTTCGATAGTGAAACCGGTGGCGTCATAGGCTATGATCTCGGTTTTCGTTTTGCCATTTACCTGAATTTCTCGAATATGTCTCTTGATTTTCGGATGCGCTTTGATGAGATTCTCGATTTCGACCTTGTTTTGAACTCTGAACGCGTGCATTAGAATGAAGTTATCGTATTTCTTATGATGATCGCGGATTCTTGTTGCCAGGTCGTTGGAGTAACCGAATTTAATGAGCTTTTCGTTGGCTTCGTTTGTATTGTCTATGGTTCCGAAATAAACGCACTCCGTGTTTAATGGGAATTGTGCGACGATGCTTTGTTGAACGGCTTTCTGTTTTTCTTTCATTAACGTCAACTTTTCGTTGTCTGTGGATTCCTTAATTTGCATGATAATATTCTCCTTTTGTTCCAACTGAAGGCGAAGCTCGTCCGTTTCTTCTTCTACGATCTGATGTAACATTTCTTCCAGTTTCATGTAATACTCGTGAATTTCAGAAGCCTTTTTCGTTTGAGCCTTTAAACATAAGGATTTGAAACATTTGATTGTTAACATAAAGGTCTGTTTATTATGACCACCCCATTTTTCTTCTTTTGAATCAGATACTAATGTGTTCGATAAACGCGTTTCATCTTCAGAACCTTCTTTATGTGTAACGACGGCACCCTTTTTGTAGTCTATATCCAAATTAAAATGCTTTTCTAACAATGCTATAGATTTTACCTTCTGATTAAATCCGAGCCATTTCCAAACGTCATCCAAATCAACTACAAAATCATTGTTTTTATCATAGTTTAAATAGCAATAAAAACTGCTGACAAATAACTGTTGTTCAAAATTGCCGAAGGATTCCTTGATTTTTACCAATAACTTATTGTTGTAAGCAGACGTGAGGCGCGAGATGGGGTTCTTTTCAATAAGATCGACGATGTTAAGATCGGTCATCTTATTATAACATTTATTCGATTATTTTCTTTAAGTTCTTTCTTACTTAATTGATAAATTTTAAAGTAAGATTTTTAAAAGCAAGATTTATAAATTTGTTAATTTTAATCGTTCTGGAACAATTATCAAAAATCTTGCTTCACCCAAATGTGAAGCAAGATTTGCTGCTAATATGCTAACCTAAATTTTAACGTAGGATATTTTATAAAAACCGCTTTCGTAAATGTAAAGCGGTTTAATCTTGCTTTCCCGAGCGGGAAAGTAAGATTTATTACCATTATGCTAACATGATTTCTGATCAATAATCACCATCGAGTCCCGTGGTAACAAAAACTACCATTTACCGCCCGTGGTTTTTTTCACGTTGATAGATGGTGCGCTTTTTTTCTTCGCCTTGCTCGGATCGTATTCCTCCTCATCGTCGGAACCCATACCTTTGGAAATATCCCAGAATTCTTTAGAGCCCAACTTGAAATCAGGTCGCGGTTCTGCCTTATACCAGAATATCTGATCGTTCAGTTTATTCGATTTCGCGTTGTTATTTATGACCAGACATTCGAAATTTTCGGTAGTTTGATCCATGACAGAGCAAAATGACTCAAGAGTTGGGAACATGGACGCATAGTTCTCCCAGATGCGTTTGCGATTGGCGAAGTATGGCTCGCGAAGAATAAAAACATAATCGATGTTAGTGCGTAGATTGGGTGGGATACCTAAGGGATATTGCATTGTGATGATCAGCATGACCTTCCAATGACGTCCGTTCATAAATAAAAGTCGCATCATCTTATCACGCGCCCAGGTGTTATCATACAAGCAATCATCTAAAATCACGAAAGTCCTGGGATCGATGGTAGTGCGACGATATTGCTCCATCTCTTTATTCATCTGCTTCAAGACAGCACGCTGTCTTCGCAAAACATTCTCGATCAACACCGTATTGTATTCTTCGTGAATAAATAGCTTCGGAACATGACTCGCGTAGAAGCCGTTACCAGCTTCAGTTCCCGAAATCACAGTGCCAATAGGAATATCTTGGTGATGATATAACAAATCTCTTACTAAATAAGACTTACCAGTGTCACGGCGTCCTATCATAACAATTACAGGTCCCTTGTTTTCGTCGGGACGAAAGGTAATCCAGCGCATATCGAATTTCTTCAGCTCCAAAGACATTTAGAATAATATACGATAATAAAGTCATACAGTGAACGTGTTTCGTAAAAACCCGGTGTTTTTATTCTTGAATACCTTATATTTAGGATATGACAGATAAGCCTATGAAAATAAATTATTATAAATATAATCGACCTGGAACATCGGATAACAACGAAAAACCCCGGTTTATTGATTTAGACGATCTTGGAACTCCTTATAAAAACGACAGCAGAAATCCATTTTCGATCCGCAATTTACAGCTATATAATCCTATTTACTCCCAGTTTTTCGAAATGACCGAAAAAAACGCCGACTTTATTGGTCTAAATCATGTTTATCATATGCGCAATATGAACCTTATCTATGATATTCGAAACAATAATATCTTGGAAAAACCGGTCTTTATCAAGTTCTCTCCTCTCTTGGATCCCATTCGGTATATGATTGGCAAATACGACGTCACCGATCCACGCATTCGCACCATGCCTTCCATAAATAGCACAGAAGAAACAGTTCATTCCAAGATTTTGTCACACCAAAATTCATCCTATATCGACTGTTTTTTCAGTTATTTAACGAGTGGGCTACTTCATAACCATGGGTTTTTGAATGGAGTCGATTTCTACGGTTCCTATTTAGGCGTCCAAGATAGTTTCCGCGCTTGTTTAACCGACGACGTTGATTATTTACGCGAATCTGAATTCTTCAATAAAAACGTAGGAGTATTATTTTCTGTAGAAGACGAAGGATCGAGGCATGGTTCCGAAATATATGGGATCACAGGCTCTCGTGGAAATAAAAACCGGTTGAATTTTCGTGAAACACCTCATAATAACAGTGAATTGTCCTTTACCGTCTTGGATATAGACGAAAATGCTGCACCCAACTCCGGCGACTTGACTGAAGTAGAAGAGCTCGTATATGAAAAACAATCAAATAAATCATCTAGGTCATCATCAAATAGTTCAAATGATAGCCAACTTAATTATAGCTCTGACGATGAAGATAAGAGATCAGAAGAAGAATCAGACGATGACGACGAATCGTGGGAAACAGATAGTGATAACCAAAAAAGTGATGGCACAAGTTCATATGAGGAATCCGAAGAAGATGAAATATATGGATATATCAAAGACTTTCCCGTCCAACTCATATGTTTGGAAAAATGCGAAGGAACTTTGGATGAACTATTCGTAAAGCACGAGATCGACGAACAATCCGCGGCGGCGGCGCTTTTCCAAGTCGTTATGACGCTTTTGACGTTACAAAAAGCATTTCGTTTCACACATAATGATCTACATACGAATAATATCATGTACGTGAATACACCATTGGATTATCTAACCTATAAATTTAATGGAAACGTATACAAGGTCCCTACCTACGGAAAGATATTCAAACTCATCGATTTCGGACGCGCAATATATCGGTTTCAAGATAAAATATTTTGTAGCGATAGTTTTGCGCCGGGCGGAGATGCGGCGACGCAATATAACTGCGAGCCGTTCTTAAATAAGAACAATCCTCGCCTAGAACCCAATATGAGTTTTGATTTGTGTCGCCTTGGATCGTCCATTTTCGATTTTTTAATGGACGAATGTACGCCTGTTTCCAAGATGGATGACCTACAAAAAACTATCCATAGATGGTGTTCCGACGATAACGGAAAGAACGTCCTTTATAAGAAGAACGGCGAAGAACGCTATCCAAATTTCAAATTATATAAAATGATCGCACGCACGGTTCATGCGCATACCCCAGAAGCTCAACTCGAATTCCCTTTTTTCTCGCAGTTTTTATCGGACAATAATGAGGATATCAATATTGATATTGACTCGATTCCATGTTACGCGACGAAAATTTAGTTTTATTCTTAGAAGTTTCAAAGAATAAAATTACACCCTTCTAAAATGCAGGCACATCCGTGAAAATCTCAGTAGCTACGGGATTCAATGCCTTGGTTTCAGTGACTGCGTTGAAAAAATCGATCAGTGTTCCTTGGAAATGGAAGAATCCGAAAGCTCCGGTAATTGAACATACCAATACGACTAAAGCATCTCGCACAATTTCTTTAAGGGGTTTGACCTCCTGACCAAGAAAACGTTGTTCTACGTATTTAGTAGCACAAAAAAGGACCGTAATAATAACTGCTAGAACAAATGTCTTATCCATATACAAAATAATAAAACAATTTCTTATTATTTTGGACGCGCCTAGTGCAACTCTTCAAATTCCAAGAGGGGCGCACTATCTACTATAGAACTCGCCGGTTTCACCGGGTCTAAATCCAAGATATCTAAAGATGAAAGATCCAAGGCATCCGTATGAATCTTAATCCGATCTTCATCCTCCTCGGCTTCTTCTTCTAGTTTACGTTGAATCGCGCGAGACGTGCTAATTTCCTCAAGGCGTTCAATCGTCTTGGGTGCAACTACGGCTTCCACATCGTCAGATCCATTCAATACGCTATCCACGTCATTGAATGTGAGACGCGTAACAGCAGGTTCTTCATCCACGTTTTTCACAGAAGGAACTACAGGTGCAGGCTCTTCTTCCTCGGATTTCTTGACCTCCTCCGACGGCGACTCTGTTTGAGATGCGTCGTCCAAGACTGGCCCTTTGACATTTTCAATAAACACCTCCTCCTCTTGTTCCACACTCTCATCCATATAAGCACGAATAATAGACTCTGTCGGAATAGACTCTCGGATCGTAGTCAAAATACATTCTTGGATAATATTATCAAGTTCGCGGTTATTTTTCTGGATTTGCAAAGGACTCACGTTCTTCTCAAACAAGTATACATTCATATATACCTTTCGGGCAACGTGGATATAAACCTTATGAACAAAATGGTCGAGCTTGGGAATCGAAATGTCGATTTTTTTCTGTTTGCTTCCCACGCGAATACAGGTCAATACCTTAAGTTGAATAATATGAACACAGGTGATCAAATCCTCTAAATAATTACAGCCGCTTCGTTCAATGATTCTCTTTCGTTCCTCTTCAACAATCACAGAATTCCACTTGGGAACTCGCGACAACAGGTTCTGAAACGTCATCAAGTATTTCCCGACTTCGTCCGTTTCCACGCACATCTTCCATGCTTCGTTAAATATAGATCTAAGACCTTCTGAAACTAACGGCGAGAATATACTAACTAAGCGCGCGCACCATTCGTTGCGCGATTCGTGTAAATTCGAAATCACGAAATCGTCCATTTATATTATATTATCCAAACATTGCTTAAATGGGTTTTAAACGAGTATTTTTATATACCAAATATATATGATGAATGCTACAAAAACTAAAATAACAGGCGAAATGAGTTTAGGAAATCACCAATTTACTTATGAAGTGTATTTTCTGCCTATTCCCGAAAATCATCCAGAAAAACAAAATATTGAACACGACCTTATTCGAAGACTTGGATCCAGAATTAAAAATGGATCCGCTTGCCTAGGAATGGACGAAACCGTGGCGAGGAATAATATCGCAAATAATCTATACGCATCAGTGGGTTTCGTTAAAAACAAAAACCACGACGATGAAGCGTCAGCCACATTACAATATTTTGACTGGTGCACCAACGGAAAACCCGACGCAGAAAAACGCGGAAAACAAATATGGATATGCGATTTATGTAGAATCACAAATGGCATAAAACCCGACCAAAGCCCCGTTAAAGTATTATTTTCGGTATTTGAAAAAGTCGTTATAGAAACATTACGTCTTAAATTAAAGCATGTCTATTTAATGGTGAAAAACGACATGCTTACCCCTGCAATATCGAAAGAAGCATCCATTTTAGTGAATATATATAAAAAATACGGGTTTTCGGTCGTTGCTCCCTCGGAATGTTACGTTAAAGACATATATATCATTATGCGTAAACCAATATCTTTCCGTTCAAAACGAAAACAAAAAACAAAAAGAAAAATCGCGGACGGAAAAAAACGCACAATTCGCACTAGGGTGTAAAATACAAAAAATCCAATAAATAAAGCATCAATAATTTCTCGCATCGATATTCGGATTTTATCTTGTGGAATTTCATGACAACCTCGACCCGTTTCAATGTCGACCATTCATGAGCCGACGTTTTGACCCAATCAATCAAGTCTAAGCACGAAATCCCGGCTTCATATGCATTAGATGTGATATCTATAAGTTCTTCATGTGTTTCGGGCGTCTTGGAAATGGCGGCATCAAACCAGTCAGCTTTAGACAATTGCGGACCGTATTTCTGCTGTAAATGGTATTGGTGTAGATTCTGCACAATTCCGTCGCTATTAATATACTCCGGGACGTAGATCTCACAGAATCGCGACAAAATCGGATTCAATAATTTATGTTTGTTTTCGACGACGATAAAAAATCGCGTATTATAACTGAAAAGTTCAATGCATCTACGCAGTGCGGACTGGGCATCGATGGTCAAACTATCTGCGTTGAATAGAACAATGGTTTTGAACATGACTCCGTTAATACTTTGGACGCCTTGGATATTGGTTTTAGCAAAAAATTTGAGTTCGTCGCGGATGAATTTAATACCCTTTCCATGAGCGCAATTGATGAAC
>Ga0214923_10003595_pt1 | contig 19339 bp, 22 predicted proteins | sample LL1510_MetaG_FD_177993 | JGI IMG/M metagenome (GOLD analysis project Ga0214923, IMG submission 177993) | Freshwater microbial communities from Lake Lanier, Atlanta, Georgia, United States - LL-1510 | ecosystem: Environmental > Aquatic > Freshwater > Lake | place: USA: Georgia | collected...
TAATCATACGGTTTTCGCGCTTGACTTCGACCACATACAAGGAAACAAAGGCGGCTAAAGTCATGAAATTCACGACGAACCCCGCAATATAGAGTCCGTTACCTGCATACAAGTTTTCAGTAGGAGAACATATATGGTCACCGCATTTTTGAGGGACAAAGGACACTAACAGGGCGCCCATGAGAACTCGGTAGACTTCTAACAATAGGGTCATTCCGACGTTGATTTTTTGCATAGCGTCTTGATTTTGTAAAATGTTCTCCACATTTTCGCGCAATGAATTTCGACGAGTCTCGGTCATTATATACTATAGTTGTTTTTGTTTTTTAGGGGAAAAAGGATTTAGGAAGATTGAGGCAACCGTTAGTATTGGATGCAAAAACTCGTGAGTTTCGATATTGGCATCAAAAATATGGCTTTTTGCGTGTTTTCGATGTCAGGTTCTCCACTCTCCATAGAAAAATGGGGAATACTAAATCTGATGGACGATGTAGCACATGCGACGGCGCATACTTGCACCTGTCCTTTGAAAACAAAGGTATCTAAAAAAGCGCAAGGGGAGAACACGCCCCCTAAACTCTGTGGGAAAAAGGCGAAATATACGAAAAATGGGGGGTGGTTTTGCGAAAAACATGCAAGTTCTCAACAAGAGTGGTTGATTCCGCAAAAAGAATCTTCGCCACCGGCTCTGAAAAAACTCAAATACGAAGAACTCCTGGTCATGGCGAACAAATACGGGGTTTTCGGGAAAATCATTTTCGACAAATCGACGATTCCGCTCACGAAAAAGGGATTGTTAGAGCGAATGTTGGCCTTTTTCGAAGAAAAGACATTCCAGGTTCTCACCACCCCCAAAAAGAAAACGGCAGGAGAAACCGATCTAGTATCCATCGGTCGCAACATGACCCGACTACTCGACCAGATTCCCCTGATGACAGACAATTCTATTACACATGTTGTTTTAGAGAACCAGATTGGTATTTTAGCAAATCGTATGAAAACCATTCAAGGGATGTTGGCGCAATACTTTATTATGCGTGGACGTCCCGATATCCATATTGAATTCGTCTCTTCGGGGAATAAACTCAAGGATTTTGCGAGCGCTCAAGAGAACTCGGGGACTTCGTCGCAAAACTACAAGCAACACAAAAAAGACGGGATTGCATTTTGTTCGCAATTGATGGAGGCGAATGATTGGACTTATGCAAAAGAGTTGTGGAAGGCGACCGAATCGGCGACGAAGCGGGATGATTTAGCGGATTGTTTTTTGCAAGGAATATGGTATCTCAAGCGTGCAAAACTAATTAATTATGCGGAAGACTTAAAAATAAATAGTGTATCTCTATCATAATAACTATGGAGGTCATCGACATCGGAGTAGATTCTTTAGAACCCATTTCTCTAAATTTCAATGATGGACCGGCTGAACCGCCTAAATCCGTGAATTTTGGAATGGGGATTGAATTATTGATGAACGACAAGAAAAAGTCGGCGGCGAATACTGCCATAGATTTAGGCGAATTGGATAAATTAGAAAGTGACTTGCATAATTTGTCGGGAATGTCTTCGGGCGGTTCCGCATATGCCTATGATACTCCATCTGAACCTGTGGGCGGAAGTTCTGGAGGTGGTGAATCAAAATTCCTGGGAGGTTTAGGAGGAATGTTTGGTTTAGGCAATTCTGGTCCGACGGATTCGAAACTCGGTTCAGCAACCGCCGAAAGTGTGGGGAAAACCAGCACCTGGGATGGATTCACGAAAATCAATGATATTCCTGCTGAACCATCTATTTCACGTCTAACGGACCGCGAAAAACGCCGCAAAAAACGCCTCATGATTAAGAAACTAGAGGAGTGGTATGAGAAAGGTTTAGTCAAAAACATTACCCATTTCAACATGGATTCGAATTACGAAGAAGTCGAAGATGAATACGAGACGGCGCTCGAAGACAAACGCAAAAAAGACAGCGTCAAACTACAAGGGTGGTGGTTCATGACCTTTGTCAATTCCGTGGAATATGCGAATGCGGCGTTCGACCCTTTCGGTCTCAATTTAGACGGATGGGGAGAACAGGTCAATGAAGACATTGACAGTTATGAGGAGATTTTTTCTGAATTGCACGAAAAATACAAGGGTGGAAAGATGGCACCGGAATTGTCGTTATTGTTGCGACTCGGATTCAGTGCGGCGGTAGTCAATTTCACCAACAAGGCGCTTTCCAGTGCCACCCCCGGATTCAACGACGTCATTAAACAAAGTCCGGAATTGATGCGTATGTTTACCGATGCCACAGTGAGTAGTATGAGTCAAAAATCCCCTGGATTCGCCATGGCGAGCAATATGATGAATGAACAAAAATCGCAACGCCCTCGTGGTCCGGCACCACCCGCACCCGTGGAAACAAAAAACATGGGACCTATGCCTAGACCGGGAATGACATTCACGGAACGTCCATCGAACCGACCCGATATTGCAGCCAGTCGCGGAGCCATGTTTTCCGAAGAAGGTGTCAGTACGAATCAATATGCGAGCGTCAATGCGCCACGCCAAGAAATGCGTGGTCCGCAAAACAGCGATATAGATAATATTTTAGCGGGTCTCAAGACTCGTACCGTCGATATTCATGAGCAATCCGCGGGTGAAGACGACAGTATGATTAGTATCAGTTCCTTGAGGGATACCCAAAATGCCAATATGCCAAAACGTTCGAAACGAAAACAGCGTTCAGATAAAAACACGATTTCCTTAGATATCTAAGGGGTCAGTTTTCATACAAGTAATCAATCAACGACTTGTTCAAGACATCGTCTCTACATCGTTTGCAGCATCGGTCATATATTTTAGCGGAAATGTATCCGATAACGAGACATGCCCCTATACTAATAAAGATGATCGCAGCGATCGCTAAATGAATCATTTGATGTTGTAGTTGTACTTCAACATCAACTTCAACCATAGTTCAATTTTTTCTACCCCAAAACTGACTTAGACACATCGATTCATACTATCTAGAAAACATGGAACAAGATTTACGTATTATGGTAAATGTCCGCAATCAAATGCAACGTATTGCACCGAAAGATCATACACTCGAATATGCTGCCATTTACCAGTCGGTACAAAGCTATATTCGTAATCATTGCAATCATCGTATCATTGAAGATATGGTCGATATTCACCCCGAATGCAGTCAAACGATTTACTATTGTGAATATTGTGAAAGCACATTTGATTACAATGCATATGCGAGTGCGAAAAATAAAGAATAAATATATAATGAAAGAAAATTGCGCAAAAACTATGCTACATGTGACTGTATATGCATCACTTGTCGTACAAATATTGACGGGTCTATTGGATATTTACATATATTACCTACCGGTTGCGCAAGATTTAGCCATTCTCAAAACATTATTGGGGGTCGAAATTGCCGTGCAAGTCGTCGAAGGAACTTTTTATGGATGGTTTGCCTCATCGTTTGCCGACGTGGAAAATATAACACCTTCGCGATATTATGACTGGGTACTTACGACCCCGTCGATGTTGATTACCTTGTGTATTTATCTGGATTTTTTGAAGATGCATGAATCATCGCCTACAGATAATGAACGCAAATCAAAGAAATCGTATTTTCCATTTTTAGAGGCTATTTACAAAAATAAATCCACCATTATTCCGATTTTGTTGTTGAATTGGATGATGTTATATGTTGGATATTTAGGCGAAACAAATGTGCTACCTAATGTTTGGTCGGTATGTATCGGATTTGTACCCTTTGTGCTCTATTTTGCCATGATATATCACTATTTTGCAAAATACACGATGACAGGACAAATATTGTTTTGGACGTTTGCTATCATTTGGGCATTGTACGGAATTGCTGCACTGATGTCCTATTACGTGAAAAACATCATGTACAATGTACTGGATTTGTTTGCGAAAAACTTTTTCGGACTGTTTTTGGCGTATGTAGTGTATCGGGAGTATCGATTTATGGTTTGATCTGGTGGATGTAATCGATTTATGGTTTGATCTGGTGGATGTAATTGATTCATGTAAATATTGTGGGTTGCATTATTTTATTTGTACGAAATAATATATTTAGCAAATATATATATTTGTAAATACAAATATGACAATTACTCTCGATCTTATCGACAAAACGAATGTTTATGCTTCTTATGCAGGCCCAAATGGTGATATATTCGCTGGTTATAGAATATATGTTTCATCAGAAGCCACTGCAACAGCAAGTGTTAATTCAATAATTAACCAATTTACTAGTACTACTACAGCAACTACTGCTAATGTAGCTGATCTCGCTATAAACTATACAGGTGGATCCTTTGCTATAGTACAGAGTACTGGTCCTGGTATATACACTGAAATTTCTAATTATATTTCATTTACAGGTACAAATACCTTTACTCGTCAGGGGCCGTTATCTATAAACTTTTTTACAACCCCACCCCCAAACGAAAGCAAAAAAGCAATTGTAAATATCTTTTTCGCAAATTATAAAGGTTCAGGTGCATACGGCGACTCTGATATTATAACGATATCTCCAGCTTACTCTTTAAATGGAGTCACATATACTGCTCCCGGTATGGCCAAAAGCTTAATTATAGAAATATTAGTCGGCACACCTTCCGGCAACCCATGTTTCCCTGCCAAGACTCCTGTTTTGACCAACCACGGCTACGTCCATATTGATGAAATCGATATTCATAACCATACCATCAACAACAACGCCATCGTGGCCGTCACCCAAACCGTCTCTGATGAAAAACACTTGATTCGCATTGCGAAACACGCCTTAGGAAACAACTATCCTTCTGAAACCACCTTGATCAGTCAAAATCACCAGGTTTTATTTGATGATGTAATGATCAAAGCGAAAGACCTAGTCGGACTGGTTGATAAAGTCACTCGTGTTCCATACAATGGCGAACCACTTTACAATGTCTTGCTAGAGACCCATGACCAAATGAAAGTCAATAACATGATTGTGGAAACCCTTCATCCAGAGCACAAAATTGCTCAATTATACCAATTACTCAAGATGGCAAAACCAGAACAACGTGGTGAAATCATTGCGCTGTACAACAAATTAGACCGCGAACACAAAGCTGCCGCTAAAAAATAAAAGTCAAATACATATGTACAATACATTACATATGTATGCTTAACCAATGATCGAATCACCACCGGCGGCGTTTCCACCACGGGTAGATAACATGCGCTTGTCTTCTTCTGACATGCACAAGGGTCCTAATGATTTCGAATATCCCGAACCTTGTCCGATGCATTCTGGTCCGGAAGGGGTTTTCCCATAACGGTCAATGGTAGGGGATTCGGCAAATGGAGCAGGTTGCAAGGCGAATCCTTCGACTTTTCGGCAATCGCCTTTTTTGCTTTTGCATGTATTTCCTCCAAACCAAGCAGCAATACTGTCACTCATCGAAACTGGTTTTGCGGATTCGGTCTCCTTTTCTGGCACTGCAGGAGCCGCATTCGCATTGCCTTGCATGACGGGGGCAGGACCGGAAACCATACCTTCATAGGGGTATTCGCGAGAAAACAAGGTATCTTTCGAATAAGGCACAAAGGTTGCGCCCGCAGAAGACGCCATTACAACAATCACAAACAAAATCGCAATGATGGCAATATACAATGGACGAAATTTCATTATATATTGTACGCAGATAAAAATGGCTAAACCATGTCACAATAACGATTGTGTTTTTGTTCGACCCCCGACGATTCGCGAACCACCTTGACACACAAATCCACATATTCCACAAAGAGCACCGGCGTATAATCCCCACATCCTAAAGGTTCGATATATTTAGGAGAATTACTCATGGCAAACATTTTCATCGCGCGATAGGTCGATTCATCACCCTCTGCCACTTCACGACCGACTTGTTCAGCGAGAACGTAATGAACGCGAAAATTATGACCGAATTCGCCGACAAAAATACAAAAATTCGTCTCGGGCGTCATTCCCACAAACAACCCGTCATTTTCATAGCATTCATTCCCGCAGACAATATCACTAGAACAAGTATGTCGAATATTTGCGCTAAATCTGTAGGTATAGACCTTCCCTGGAATCATATATGTATGTAGCCATATTGTCTTTATTACCATTTTACAACAAACCATATGCTTCCAACAACGAGACAAACCACGAGGGTTCTTGTGTGGCTAAAATCATTCCATCGCGTTTGACAAAGAGATGTACCAAGAGTCGGTTCTTCACATCGACCATCGTTTCCCTAAATTCCTTCATTGCGGGTGAGTTCATGACATACCAATAGATTCCGAGGAGAACCGTCAAGGTAACCAGTGCAATGATATGAATATTTGCGGGTGCATCTAAAATCGTCTCCATTATAAGATTTGCGCATATATTTAGTTAGTAACCAAAACACATAAAGAAATCGTCATAGTTCTCATATAGACAATGAATTTCGAAGAAAAACTGAATTTGAAGAAATTGCTGGACAATTCCGATTGCGAAAACAATACGGACCAGATTCGCAAAGTAAAACACAGCACCAAAATCCGCGACGATATCCGCGCGCTGGAAAATCTGAAAAGGACTGATGGGCATTTGCGCGGTTCCGACCCTCAGGCATTTATGAATATGTGTCAGAATCAAGCTTGGTTTTTGTTTAGCAACTACACCGATATTTTCAACAAGGTTCTCAAAGACGAACTCGATTTAGACATCATGACTCAGTTACTCACCGTGTTGAAATTAATCGAAGACGGGAAAGCGGACCAACATGAAGGGTCCGCCATGGTGGGCAAAATATTGAAAGAACTCTATGTGGATGCTGCGCTCCGCCGGGGTGCCGCTTTAGACAAGGAATATCCGAAAGAAGAACCACTTGCCCCCGTCGAAGGCAAAAACATCTCCTGGAAAGAATTCAAACAAATGCAAGCCTAATCTTCGAAAAGTGTCATACGCATGGTCGTTGAACCCGTCGATTGAACGCGTTTGCAGTTCCGATATAGATTATCCATCATGGACATGATGCGGCAATAATTCGCATTTGTTCGATGCTGGTCTATAAAGGTGATATAGGCCTGAATATTTCGGTCGGTTTTTGTAAAATCGAATGAACCGTGATTGTGTATCACGTTCCATTCAATAAAATCATTCGCAAAAAACAGGAGCAGTGATTTCACCACATAATACGAAAACACCGGTGTTGCCTCGCGATATTGGTCGGCCACACCGCTTCGCGGCGAAGCACATAAATCCCTATAACACAATCCATAGTGGCTGAGAACTTTCGTGCATTGTATCATAGAAAAGGTGATTTCATAACACAAAGCATCTCGTACTTTTTCGGCGAAATGGCCCAGGGTGTGCGCGTTCTCTTCCCCCTTGTAATAAATCATTTGATAATGCACAATCATGCAAGTGTGAATCAATTCCGCCCATACTTCGGTATAAGATTCGTAGAGCCGAATATCATTCACATGTGCGCCTAAACCATAGAGTTGATTGATTTTCCGTTCGAGGCCGGTAGGCATAGTTGCAAAATCGAGGCCTAACGAATGAAAGCTTTCGTGGATAAAGACCTTGTACCATTCTTCTTCGCGATAAATATGGATTTCGGTGGAAGCCGTACAAGCCGTCGTAAATGCCGTGTTTGCATGCGACCGTCCAATGGTCACATTTTCCGCGGGCAATGTTTTTTTAGCATGTGTCAAATACATGTATATCACTAAATCGCGAGAACAATGTGAAGCCGCATATTTCGAGGCGACGTGCAACCAGATGTAGATTTTCTGCAAACATTTGAGCCATTTTGTTCCTGCAAATGATTTTTCCGCATCCGCATAAAAGACGACGGAGAACTTTCGGTCTCCGATGGAAAAATCATAGGTTTTTTGATGTACTAACAAGTTCTCAACCATACTCCTAAATTCATCGGGAATATAAGAATAGTGCGCCGACTGTTTTGCGTCATCCATCGTTTTCGCACCCACTTTTATATGTTGAAACCATGCTAAATGTCCTTCCATAATGTCTTGATGTAAATCATTGATGAATTTCTTTTGCACCTGGGAGAACCGGGTATGTTGGCATACATTTTCATAGGCGATTTTATAGTATTTGTGGATATAGCGCTGAAGTTCTCCACTAATCGGTTTCATCTTATAGTATTATGACAAAAACTATTTACAGAGATATATCTATAGAATCAAATGGAAAATCACGATCTGATTCTCTCCCTTTTACGCAAGTACCGACCCGACCACACCTATCAAACCGCCACCAACGAAAACGGCGTTGTGGAATTAGTGTTTCCGTATGAAAAATTCCCCCTGCGTGTTCCGCTCGATGCCGAAGCGAAATGGTGCGAAGTGAAACGCATGGTGGATATGGGAGAAAATTACGTATTGCACAATATGCCCCTACCCGCTTTGGAAAAGGCCCGTGAAGAAATCGTCCCTTTAGGTGCAGACATCGTTCGCGCTCTAGAAAATTGAATAATCAAATCTATGACACTCTATTACAACAAGTACTCACGAATCTTTATACATGGGGATTCAACATTTAAATCGGTATTTACTGGACCATTGCAAAAAAACCAGTATTCAGAAAGTTCATTTGCGCAGTCTCGCCAACAAAATTGTGACCATCGACATTAGTATTTATTTGTATAAATTTGTCGCCGAAAATGCGCTGCTTGAACATTTGTATTTGATGATTTCGCTATTGCGACATTATCAAATTGTTCCGATTTTCGTCTTTGACGGCAAGCCCCCGGCCGAAAAACGCGAATTGTTATTGAAACGGCGATTGCAGAAACGCGAAGCCGAAGAAAAATACCAGTTGCTCAAGTTAGAACTCGACACACAAACGGAACCAGACGCGGACTTACTCAAAGAACTGGAGGCGTTGAAAAAGCAAATGACCTCGATTACCTTTGAGCATTTGCAGCAGGCGAAAGATTTGATGGATGCCTATGGGGTGCATTATATATGTGCAGAAGGCGAAGCCGACGTCTTGTGCGTGCAACTGGTAAAATCGGGCAAGGCCTGGGGGTGTATGAGCGACGACATGGACATGTTTGTCTATGGTTGCCCGCGTGTGTTTCGACAATTGAGCATGATGAATCATAACATCATGTTCTATGACACTTCTGCGATACTGGGTGATTTAGGGATGGATTTCAAGACGTTTCAGCAAATCGCCATTTTGTCGGGGACGGATTATTCGGCGGAATCGAATCATTCGTTGAAGAAAACGATGCAGCACTATCAGGACTACAAAAAATCGGACAAAGACGAATCCTTTTGTACATGGTTGAAAAAGACAACCGACTATATCGACGACGATGTATTCGAAATGGTGATTGGAATGTTTGAAGTTGAAGATTTAGGCGAAATGTATTTGCATGAATACGCGAACCATCCAATAAACATGCATACATTGCAAACAATCATGGCAACTGATGGCTTTGTTTTTGTGCATTAACTGGATACCACCCTTTTATTTTTTATGCCTGTAAATTACAGGATGTCTGCGAAATCGCGCAGAAAACAACCAGTAGCCACTTCATGGACAACGCATTGTCACATATGTAGCGAATTGTATGGAGTAACTTATAAATTTGCAGTGGCCTGCGGTGAAATGCGCATGTTGTATTATACCAAATCAAATCGCGATGAACATGGCAATGTGATTTATCCAAAACAACTCCAAGTGATTGGCGAGCCGGGTGAGTCTAGTTTATTGCGCAAACCATGGACAGGGGAAGCGGTTCGCGACCTAGAAGGTTATTCGAAAGATGCAGTCATAAATCTGCAAGTGTAAAAAATACAAGCACTTAGGCCTGTATTTTTTATGGTTTGTTTTTATACGTATGATGATTTGTTGTGACCCATGTATTCATTGCCCGATACATCGAGTTCGTCGATGGTCATCGGACCCTTGTCCGCGACAATCGGACCCTTGTTATCTGAAACAATCGGACCCTTGTTATCTGAGACAATCGGACCCAATAATTGCTCTAGTTCGGCAATGCGTCTAGCTTGCTCTTCTAAACGTTTTTCGTTTTCGGCAATCGTTTCGCGAGCGACTTCGAGTGCATGAACGAGTTGATGAACATTGAGTTCAGAGGCTAGCATCGGCGCAATTTCTGGAATTGGGTTGGTGTTGATTTTGCAAGTTAAATAACGACCGAAACTGCGATTTTGCGAACTATAGAAATTGCGATGTTCGCCACGGTCGTCTTCGCCATTCTTTTTGATATATCCATGAATATTGCACTGTCCGTTTCCATCACCCATCATGTATTTTCGCATGGCTTCACTGGTGTGATACCAGCAATCGAAATGGACAAAAGCGGCTAGGATGTTTGTTTGTCCGCGAGGCTTCGTAATTAAATCGACGCGCTTGACTTTTCCGATACACAGTTTGTTTTCAAAGAAATCGGTAATGTCTTCAATGGTGCTAAATCGTTTTCCATCAAGCATCATGTCTGGTGGAATACATGGCACATACATGCTCATCCAGTTTTCTGAGATTGGTTGTTGAGAGTTCATTGTTCAAGTAGTTGTTTGGTTAAGATGGTGTTATAGATATTGTGGTAAAAGCCTTTCAATTTTGTGCTTTTTGTGACCGGACTCGCATCAAGGGTATATCTACCACCGCCTCTTCAGAATCCACGAATTTAGACAATTGCGCTCGATGGGTGGCCATCAATAGTTGTTTCAAATCCTCGTTTTGTGAGAACTTTGCCTCTAAGGCGATTTTCCGTTCTTCTTCTTTGCGACCTAGGGCGAAATCCGCATCGGCGCTCACATTTGCCGGGCGCAATACTTTTTTCCCCTGTTTTCCCTCTTCGCCCGCCGCCACCGCCAACTTCACGTCTGTGCCGATTTTATTCCCCGAATCGAGGCTAAACAATGCGGCGAAATCGGGGAAACCTTTCTTGTATTTTGCCGCCTGCATATAATGCTCGACCGACGCCCATTTCGCACCATCAATCGTCATCACCATACCGGTCCATCGATCATCCAGTTTGCGCCGCCAGTCCTTGTTTTTCGCTAAATCTACATAGTCGGGCATTTTCGCTTTTGCAATCTTCTCCCCCGAAGCCTTCCCCGGTTTCGCGACCGTGGATGCCTTTTCCCCAAAGACAAATACCACATCACTATCACACAAATCGCCTAAATCTTCGTCGTCGTTCTCAACGGGTTTTCCGACATCAGGGTCGATGCCTAAAGCCACCTTCATATTGCGGAACTCTTGAATCAACCAATACACACCTGCATTGCGCTCCATACATTTCTTGATAATGAGTATTTTCAAGCCATAGGGTATTTCACGGAAGGTAAAGATGCGTTTGTGTTTGTAGGTTATCAAGCGATAATGGTCACCGCTGTAGGTCGCAATAATGTAGAATTCGGGGGAAAAGATTCCGCGTTCTTCGATTGCCCGATTTACTTCGCCGCAATTGAGCACAGAGGCCAGCGACCCATTGTCGTATTCTTGTTCCGACATGATGATAAATTTCACATTGAGAATGCGTTCTAGTGTGGAGATTGCCCATGCATCCGCCCAGAATCCCGACGTCTGGATGTATGCGCGGAATTGCTCAAGCGTTTTGATATTGTGCATATATCCGACATATTCGGTTTGTAGAGCCATTTTCGCCTTGCGCTCGGCGACTGCCTCTTTGTATTGCGCCTTGAGTTTGCCAGCTTCACTAATCAATTCATCGCGCACCACTTTCTCCATGGTTTTTCGCATACGTTTCGCATACAAAGTATTCGTGGCCTTCATGGATTCGAGGTCCCGGTCGAGTTCGTCGATTTCATGTTGAAATCCATTATACAATGCCAGATGCTCTTGAAAGACACTGTCGGTCAATTCTTGTGCCAGGACAGCACGTAATTTTTCGACAGTGGTCACGTGACCGATTTGCGCATACGCCTCGCGCACCATTCCGAAAAAACAATCCCCGTTCATCTCGGTTTCTACAATGCCATAGTGATTGTTTTTCATATAATTCTCAATCCACAAATTCTTCGACGATTTCTTGAACGCCCCTTTCTCGGCGTCGGCATCGGCCTCGGTTTCCTCCTTTAGAACGGCCGGCATTTTCGCGTGAGGATTGCGTTCAAATATTTCGGTCGAATACATTTCTATAACACTTTTTTTTCCATCCGTTGCGCGAGGTTTTAGCGTGAGTGCTTGTTCGCTTTCATCGGCTTCCATGTTGTCCATATTGACGGGTTCGATGGATGTGTCGGGAGATGTACTTTTGGTTGATAAATATTCGTCGTCCGACTCTGCGTCAGATTCCTCTGACTCGACAGAATCAAGAACTACCGGTTTTGCGGTGGCTTTTTGAATGAATCTTTCAGTAACAAAAGAAAACAACAGAGGGTCGGAAAACATAATTACATCTATATCACCTTCCTTGTCCAATATACTGAGTGCGGAATTTGCTGCGATTTCATAGACCCCGATTTGCGCCTTTATTTTGTCATCATGCACTAAATAGATTGGATAAAAGATGACTTGTTTGTCGGTATGTCGATAGTCGGCCGGTCCCACCACAATGTGAATGAGGTGACCATGGAGTGGCATTTCATATAAATCATATGATTTGTGCAATACATCTTTGTTCATAGGAGCCGATTCATCATATGTAATGTTGTCATGTAATAAAGATGATACCATATAATTGTGTTATATATATTACTTATATTTATAATCGCAAAATTGAACAAATGGTCTAAAATTATGTTATTATAACAATAACATGATTCAATTTGTTTCCAATTATTTAGACCATCGCAATTCTAAAATATCCACTACGTATATAGATATGGTGGATTCCGATGCGGAATCAGATGACTGCATACAATTAGTGCGAACCTATTCTATGCGGTCCGGAGATATTGCAAATAATACTGCACATAAACCACATGTTGCAAATATGATTCATATTGTTCGCGATACACTTATGGAGTTTCTAAATCTATCTAGTAAAATTAAATGGAGCGAAAATTTGACGCAAGTCTATGAAACCTATTCATCGGATGAATATAACCGGAAACCATTTTCTCCTGCCGAAAAACTCATGATGCGTCGTCGCGACCAGTTTGAAAACGAACTTGCGCACGCAACAACAATCATCCAAACCTATGCTGATGAAAAAATAACGATTCGATTTATTGCAAAAACTGCGCGAAATCGATATTTACGATTGTACTCACATCGATTATGGTAAATGTTTCTCTACAATATCCATATATTTGAAGACAACGCGACTCGATAAACTCTTTTTATCTTTTGCTTTGTAACTCGCAAACGTGCGAATATTCGGTTCAATGGTAGAAATCCATAGCGGATGTCCTTTGAGGACCATTATTGTCATGGTGATTAACAAAAACAGATTTTCCGTGATTTCTTCGACTTCACCTGTTTTCCCCTCTATTTCGATATAGGTCATGGCATCATTTTGCAAAGAAATAATAATTGAGATTACTTTTTCTGGAACAATCACATCATTTTTCAATAAATTGACGATAAAAATCGCCGTGGCTTTACGTTTTTCATTTTTCTTGTTGTTTTCGCAAAATGCATCGTAATTTTTATTTTGGTCAATCACAACAATGGATTGAATGCTGTCCATATATTTATCTACAAACGATTCAATGACGTCTTCAAATATTGGAAACTTTGCAACCAATTCTTTGTATAATTCTGCATAGAGTTCCGAATAAAATTTATTTGAACTGGCCACTTCAAAGATAAATTCCGCGATTTTTTCGGCATTTTCAGTTTCCGCATCATTTTGAATGATGGCCGCAACGTGTTCCAGGATTTTGTCCCTGAGTGAGTCATATGTTTTGGTGGATAATTTGTTTAAACATATGCGTATATCACTTAATTGTTTCTCGAATCCTTCTTTAGCAATCTCTAAGACGGTCGCTTTTAGAAGTGGTTGAGCCTCCCATGGTTCATCCATTTTACGCAGAGCGCCTCCAGAAGATGGTTTTTTGCGTATGCGCGTTTGGGCGGGTTTATCTGTGCAAACTTGTTCAATTTCACTTTCTAAATTTCGTAAAATATTTACAACCGATTGCGATAGTGAAAACGGTGGTTCATACATGATCATTTTTTGTATGGCACCCAGTTTATAAAAGGAACCGGTCATGATGATGTTTTTACTATGAAAAATACGTAAAACGATTCTATATTGTTTTGTAAATAGATTATAAGCATGTCAAATTTTGTGCAAACACACAAGAATGGATATGGTCATGGGTCGAAAACCGAAAAATCGTCAAAAGTCATTGCCTTAGATTTAGACGAAACTCTTGGTGAATTTTCGGCCCTAGTTACCCTGTGGCAATCTTCTATACACCATGATTTTGCGGACTTTTGTGTTATACTCGATTATTTTCCGGAATTTCTAAGATGCGGGGTCATGACCATATTAGAATATTTATACAAGAAGAAACAAAAGGGACATTGTTCGCGGATTTTTTTATACACGAACAATCGGTATTCGCCGACAATTCCGCAACTCATCACCCGTTATTTTTCCGAAAAAATCGGCGGACCACTTTTTGACAAGACGATTTGCGCATTTAAAGTCGGGGATAAAGTCATCGAACCGGAACGAACATCGCATCAGAAAACCCATGGTGATTTTATTAAATGCACTTTGTTGCCGAAATCTACGGAAATCTGTTTTATCGATGATGTGTATCATGAAAAGATGAATGTTGATAAAATCTATTATATACAACCCTTTCAATATTATCATGCGCTTTCGGCGAAAGATATTGCGGACCGTGCGTGTAATATGATGCCGCAATATTTTCCGGATAGGTCATCACTTCTCGCTATATTATCACACAAAACCTATCATTTGACGCCTGATTATGAGATTCATACGAAAGTGTCCCAAAAAATCATGTATTATATCAAGGAGTTTTTCTATTTGACGACACTCAAAGCGAAAACGCGCCGACGCGCAAAAAAAGCTGGGAAAAATACTCGGAAAAATTATTTGCCGAAATAGTTTTTACAAGAGTCTTATGTTTTACGTTTTGTTTGTCCATTTGGTTTCTTACGTTTTGTTTTTCGCCGTTGTTTTAGTTTATGTGTTTTTTCTATTTTTTTAACTATCTTATATTTATTAAAAATACCATATTTTCTTGTATATTGACGAAGATTTGAATTTCCGCCATTTTGTAGGAGTGGTTCATCTAAATCACTCGATCTTTTAAACATTCTGCAAAACGCACCATAACATGTTTTAGTATTCTTTTTTTTAACAGAATCGATTCTATTTATATCAGATTTTTCCATATTATTTATGAATATCATTGCAACAAAATATGTTAATGTAAAATTTGTGTTAACACCCAATCCAGTTGTAAAATCTCCTCTGAATAATGAGTCACCTATACAAACGAATGGTATTTTTGTAGAGTCTTTAGTAATAAAATTAAATGAGTTTATATTTATTCCTGCACCATTCGTTTGTCTTGTCTTGTCAACATAATATTGGTATGTTGATTCATCTGTTTTTTTTCCAATATTACCACCAGTACAATCAAATACAACTGCGGTTTGTTTGCTTATATACGAATCGTACGACTCTCTTGTATGAATTATTAATACGCCTTTTTCTTGTGCTTTCTGTGCTAAATCAAGCTCTAGTTCGCGAATCGTTGTATTACCACGTTTATATGTTTTTTCTATTGGTTTCAACACGTCAATACTTCCATCATCGGGTATTATATCATAAGGCTTCTTGTTACCGAAGTTTTTATAATGATTCTCATTTATGAACGTGTTAAATAATTCTTTTTTATCTTTTTCTTTTACAACCCACTTCCAATATTCTTGTGTATATTTTTTGTTTATATTTGTTTTTACCCATATACAGTTTGTACGCGACAATGTTCTCAAATTATTACCCTGTTGTAATCTGTTTTCTAATACAATAACTGTTAAACTCGGGTCCATTAATTTTACACCTTTGCACATTTAAAACGCCCATTATAGATACATTTTCTTTGGGTTTTTGCGAGTTTTATTCTTTGCAATATATTTTTCTTTTCTATTATAAGCACCTTCTATGATGTTCTTATAATGTTCTTTCGGTATTATTTCTATTGCCTTTGTTATGTTTTCTCTTAAATTCGCATATTTCAATCCACTAAACTTTTGTAATTTTGATTTCAACATACTAAAATAATTCTCAATTGCATTGCTAAAATGTTGATACGGAACACTATATAACAATTTGTTATGCTTATTTACTAATTCACGTATAGTATCATTTTTATGTGCAGATGCATTGTCTAAAATAATAATTTTATTTTTGTATTTTTCTGTGATAAATTTCTGCAAAAATTCAACTAATCGTTCGGTATTTATACCACCTTTTTCATATAAATCCCATCCTTCTAGACCATTTACAGAAATAGCAAATATACCAGTATATTTCTTGAATACATCTTGTGATTGTGTTTTTATTACACAACGTTTCCCTCTTTGACTATAACAATGATTACGTTTCTGTAATGATTTTATACTTGTCTCGTCTATGCAAATAATATCTTCTATTTTATATTTACTAATTTCTTTATAGAATTCATCTAATTTTTCATTGATATTTATTTCTTTACCCCATCTATGAGTAGGTTCATGTCTTATTCTTGTTAATTTCAAAGTTATATTGTTGTTATTTACAACTCTATTTAGATGAAACCTACTCAATGATAAAGATGGATATTTTCGTTTCAATAAAAACAACAAATCTTCCATAGTAATTGTTTTGTTTTTATTGATTTCATCTTTGATAAACCGAATATGTTCTCTTTTTACTTTGTATGCAATAGGCGTTCTATTATTTCTTTCTAAATTACCTTTTTTCTTATATTGTTCTACCCACCTCATCAAACTACGGCGAGAACATTCAAATACTTTACAAACTTCTTCTTGTGTATTATCTTCCACTAAATAATATTTAATTGCTTGTAGTTTATAATCTTCGCTTTTGTGATGCGTCATATAAAATTATAACATAAAAAACTTAAAAATGTATTTATTATATATTTTAGTTATATATAATGAATTCTAACGACGAAGTAAGTGAATTGAAACAAAAAATAGAAAAAATGGAAAAATATGTTAAGGAATTAGAAGAACATTTGAAAAAATATACAAATAGCAATCGGCATCTAAAATATTACGAAAATAACAAGGATGTTGTTAAAGAACGAACAAAAAATTATATGGAAAAACTGAAAAATGAAAACCCTGATAAATTGAAAGAATGGCGACGTAATTATTATTTGAAAAAGAAAGAAAAGAAGAAAGAAGAACAATCTATCTAAAAATTATCATATTCGTTGTTTTTAGATAAATATATATTTGTAATTTCATTACTGGATTTAATTTGTTCAATAGCATCACATAATTCTTTTACCCAGTCGTAAGTATCATGAAATACATCTTCCTGTAATAAACGAATTACTGAATAACCGTTATTATTTGCACATTCTTCTTTGAATTTATCGTTTTCTTGTTGTTCTTGTGGAGAAGACCAGTTTCGTACTTGTTGAAAATGCTGACGACCATCTAATTCTATTATTATTTTATATTCAGGAATACAGAAATCAAATGGAAGATGAAATATCTTTTTACACCATTGTTGTTTGAATTGTTTTTGTAAAGATGGAAAGAACTGTATTAAATTTATATATAATTTTCCTTCTGTTTTATTAATACAAAGTGGACAACCTTGACCTTGCATATGGTTTCCTGGTTTTATTGAAAATTCACCATGTTTTCTACATATAATAGAAATTTTTATATCAGATTTTTTATATTCAACACTTGAATAATCATATATATTTCCATGTATTTTTATAGATTTCTCTATAAATTCATCTGTACATGAAGTTCGTTGTATTGAATTTTTAATTTTTCCACATGTTGGACACCCTTGTCCATTAATATGACTATACGCAATTTGTTCAAATTCTCCGTGTATTTTACATACAATAATTATTTTATTATCTATTCCAGTATATTCTACTTTTGAATAATCATATTTATCTTTATGAATAGCTATTGCTTTCATAATAAAAACCGTATTATCATGTCTAAAATGATTACCTGTTTGTTCATTTCCACATAAATTACAACCACTACCGTGTAAATGGGTATTTGCGGTTTGTTCAAATTCGCCATGTTTTTTACAAATAATGATAACTTTATCATCACATCCAGTATAATTTACTTTTTCATAATCATATCTATCTCCGTGTATTTCTTTTGATTTTTTTATAAATTCACAATTTGTAAATTTTCGTTTTTCACCTCTTAATATGTCAGCACATTTTTTACACCCATGTCCACGTAAATGGGTATTCGCATTTTGTTTGATTTCACCATGTTTTTTACAAATTATAATAATCTCATTATAAATACCTGTATACTGAACTTTTGAATAATCATATGTATCTCCATGTATTTCTTTTATTTTTTCAATAAACTCTTCGTTTGTAAATTTTCTATTTTCACCTCTCAAAATATTACCACATTTTTTACATCCACATCCAGTTAAATGTGTGTGCGGTTCTTGTAAAAAATCACCATGTATTTTACAAATAATAGTTATATTATTTTTTGAATTTGTATATTCAACTTTTGAATAATCATATCTATCTCCATGCATTTCCCTTGCTTTTTTTATAAATTCTTCATTATTGCTTCTTTGTTTTGCACTACCTTCTAATACTGAGCATTTTTTACAATTCATCCCTCTTAAATGTGAGTTAGGGCGTTGTTCAAATTCTCCATGAATTTTACAATAAATAATAATTTTATTATCTTTTCCAGTATAGACAACTTTTGAGTAATCATATCTATCTCCGTGTATTTGTTTTGCTTCTATTATAAACTGTTCGGTTGTTTTCATTATTTTCATTTTTATTTATTAATAAATATAAACACAAAAGATTTTATATCAATTTTTTATATAAATTTATTAATTATAACATAAAATACTTAAAATTAAAATATTTAGGTATATTATAATGGGAAAGAAAAAGAAGGAAGACACACCCATCAAAGAGAAAAAAACTCGCAAAGACGTTCAAGAAAGAAAAGAAACAAATAAAAACACAGAATTTACGTGTGTAAAAACAAGTTTCAATAGTTTAGTAGAAAATAATTATTTGAATGGAGGAATACAAGAAATTGTATTGAATATCAATAAAATATGTTTTTTATCATATCAATTGTTAAACTATCATTTTACAC
>Ga0214923_10003596_pt1 | contig 19339 bp, 20 predicted proteins | sample LL1510_MetaG_FD_177993 | JGI IMG/M metagenome (GOLD analysis project Ga0214923, IMG submission 177993) | Freshwater microbial communities from Lake Lanier, Atlanta, Georgia, United States - LL-1510 | ecosystem: Environmental > Aquatic > Freshwater > Lake | place: USA: Georgia | collected...
ACGATTGCAATACTACGACCAGAGCTCCGTGCAAAGTGACGACTTTCGTATATTGAAGCTTCAACCACCTTTTTCCGAACCGAAGTAATTTTAGCGCGCGCTGTCCAGCCGAAACCATTCGCTATCTCGATGTTCTCGCCTTCCTTTAAGCGTAGGACCTGAGTGGCTAAATGACTTTCATCTTCATCAAGAGAAATGGCCACATTGCAATCATCATCGCTGCCTAATGATTCAGGACAAACAGCGTAAAATCGCCAAACTTGCTTATATTCTTGGCTCATATCTTTCCTCATATAAATTCCGCCAAGGGCGACTCGGGTAAGTATTTGATTCGGACGGTTGGCTCCGACTCAAAAAACACCACGTCATAAGCCCATTCAATGAATGTAAGAGCCAGAATATCAATTTTTTCCTGCAGCGATTCATCTCGTTCGGAATTCGCGAGAATCGAACTGTTCAACAACATTGAATTGAGCTGAGCCCAACTTGCAGCGCGCTGATTTTTTACTTGCAACCACTCTTTCGAAAGATCATCGGGCAAAAAGGCGAGAGATTGAATGGAAAGATATCGATAGACAAGATCAAGATGCAGACAAATCAGCGTTTCTTCATCGTCAGAAAGACGCTGCTGCGGCTTGTCGGCAGCGAAAAAAATAAGCTCGTTCAAATACTCTTTCGTACCCAGAGTGCATGCTTCAACAACCGCAAGAAAAGAAAGCGCAGCCGAATGTTCAGCGATTGCCTGAGACAAAAAATCATTATCCATACCGTTGAAGCTCCTCAACGGGGAGCAGCAATCACGAGCCGCACGTCAAACGGACCTTCTTCAACTGACTCAGCTTTGAAGGCTGGAAGCTCGCGTTGAAGTCGCCCAACAACGTCATCCAACTTGCTGCGCGCAATCTGGGTTTGATAGACCAAACCCTCTTTGCGCACATCAATTGGCACCAGATTGGTATCAGCTGTCCCCTTGCCCAGGGCCTTTATCACATTCTCAAGTGAGGCTAACTCGCGCTCGGATATTTTTTTATCAACCAAGACTCGAATGGATTCTTGTCGAACAGGAGGAGTTGCTGATCCCTTCCGAAGGCGTTGGAGGTTGCTTCCAACCCTTTGCAGAACTTTTGCAACAGGCGCTGAGCGGGTTGGATCGTGAATGGAACGGCTCCAGTAATTGCGCAAAAAGCGGCCATCCACCTGCGACCACAGATCAACACGTTCCAATAAAACCGGCTGTTTATCGATTACCTTCACTCCAAAGACAACCGTCATACCAACGGGGCGCGAGAGTCCCGACAATGTGAAGGGAATTTCCGGAGGCCACACCTGTGCTTCGCGGCGCAAGCTTGGGAGATTCTGCAACGAACGAAGCAAGCCGCCTATCTCGGCACCGTGCTCCGATGACCATGTCGTTTTTACTGTTGAATTTATTTTTGGCAAAAGCCCCTGCGCAAGTGAAGCGCACATCTGATCAAGCGATGCAACTGAAAACTCTGTCGCGGTAATATTTGTCCGAATTGACGCGCAGGGTTTGGCACCTTCAATTCGCGCTGCGGCTTCGGCAGGAAGTGCATAAATGTCTCGGGTCGTCTCATTGACCAGAAACATTGCCAAAGGAACTAGAGCGGTTGTTGCTGGCATAGTGCGGACCCTCAGGGTGCCGGCGATGTCGCGGGGGAAGTTGTCGCGGGCGCTTCGCTAGATGAGTTATTGTTTGGTGTGGCGCCATCAGCATCGCCATTCGTGACAAGACTCGAGCGCTCGAGCAAATCGGTGTCTGAGTTCGCTGCGGGCTTCAATGAAGAACTTCCGTCAAGCGCTAAATTTACCACCTTAGCACCCGACTCCGTTGATCCTGACAATGGATTAATTTTGAAGGAACGACCACCGACGTTAATCGTGATGACCCCACAAGAGAGAGCACTGACTGGCAACTTAGGAATTTTCAACGCAAGCGGAGCGCCGTCGGTTGTCTTCAGCGAGGATGGCTTCTTCGCAGCATTTTCTTTCAAAACTTCTTTGATTGGCGCAACGAGAGATATTTTTAACACTCCGTTTGCGAAAATTTCGCTGCCCTGCGACTTGACGCTGCCTTGCCATTTTGGGCTTGCAAGCGAATCGTCGCCTTTTCCGTCGAGATTTTTTCCACAAGAATTCAAAATCTGCGAATTTAAGTGAATAATTCCATTACGCCGTGCGGCAATCTCTGCCTCTAATCCGCCTCTTTTTTTATCTTTTCCAGGCGTATAGACACCATAAAATTGCACTTGCTTGCCAGAGAAATCAAAAAACACCTTGGTGTCGTTCTTCAATTCAGCTGCGGCAGCTCCCCTCACTGAGGACAGGCTGCAAACCAATACAAAAAGAAACGCAATTGCTTTGAAATAACCTTGTTTGGAAGTCATGCCAGTTATCTCCGATTATGAATTTGCGGCTGTTGCATTGCATTCGATTAACATTGAATCTTTGAGTTGCACTTCAAGAGCCATGGCCTGAAAGTGCGCTTCCATCGATAAAGTCCAACGATGTACTTCACGCCACGCCTGCAGATGAACCGGCTGGCCATGACTCACTTGACTCAATAACACTCGGCTCTCCTGGAGGACACTGGGGAGTCTTGAAAAATGCTTTGCCAGCTCGGTTTTGTAATCGTCCTCTAAGTCGATGGCAAAATTCTCATCAATTATTTTCTTGATACGGGCGTAACTATCTCGCAAAATGACATCGCTATGTCCTTTGAGAAGCTTGCGCATTTTGGCCTGGGAGTCGCTCATCTTTGCAAGCCAACTTGCACGCTCAGCCTCAACATTTAACACCTTATCGACCTCAGACTTAAACCAGGCAAAGGCTTGCGCCATGTCGTCAGGGAACTCACCAAACAACTCTTTGAGTCTTGGTTTATACAGATCGACAAACGAAACCAGTGCCGCTGTGACAGAAGGATTCTTTTCCGCTCGCTGGAACTCTGAGCGTAATTCTCGGAGTTCCTCGAGCGTTCTGCGCACAGTCTCGAGTGGAACATCGCCGAGAATATCTTTGATCTCTTCAGCAGCGATAACTCCCTCGTCAGCAATCTGCAGTCTGCGTTCTTCGCGGCGCTGCGACTCGGCCATGTTTGCCAATTGATTCTCAATTTCACGCTTGCGATTCCACAAGCTAAATGCAACTGGTGCACAGAGCGGAATACTGACAATTAAAATGCACATGAACAACGCAAGATTAAAACCACGCTTGACGCTTGCCAAACGCTCATTTGCATTTTCTCGGCGTTGCTCGATCCGCTGAATGTTTTCCTCATATCGTTCGCGATTCTGAAAATGAAAGATTGCATCGCAGAGATGCTCAGCATTGTCGGCATAGGGCATCAATCGATTCAAGGTCTTGTAACGGGCATATTTATGCAAGATATGCGACTCAGCGTGGGCAAGATTTTGCTCAATGAATTGCTTGGTTCGCTGATGGTTCTGGAGAAACTTCTGACGCTCAGCGTCTTGCAAAGAATTCCACAGGCGCAGGGTATTTGTCAGAGTCTCAATTTCAGATTTCTGCGTTTCGATTTCATTGTTCAGCAATTCAACCCGCTCAAGCCGCTGAGCAAGAACCGAGTATGCGTCTTTGCCGCGCAACCATTGACTTGCCTCTTCGGGAAATGGCCCGCGCGCAAATTCTTCAAGCGTCAGCAAAGAACGCTCGGAGCGACGGATGTGAACAGCACGAAGATCATTCGGCTGCTGTGCAAATGTGACAGCCAACACGCCAAGCTGCGTTCCAAGGCGAGAAAGCTCGTCCGAGCTGACAATTGACATAACTTGTCCGATTCGTGAAAGGGCCCATGGAAGGACCGACTCAATAATTTCCCGAGGAAAAACCCTGTATCAGTATGACCCGAAAACCCCTCCGCTGAAAACCGCGAAGGGCGTCAAAACACCGAGCCCGTGACCCCCGGGTAAATTCGCGAAACCCGCAAATTTTATTGAACCTTTTTACCTTGCAGCAGACCATCGCCTTGTGTTAGGCGTCGCGTTGCAAAAGGGAGGGCTCCATGCCTGCTGACTCGCTTGAACTTGAACAACAAACCCAGCGCCGACGGACGTTTGCCATCATCTCGCACCCGGACGCAGGTAAAACCACTCTAACTGAAAAACTCTTGTTGCTGGGCGGGGCAATTCGCTTGGCAGGCTCGGTGAAAGCGAAGAAGTCGAAGAAATTTGCAACCTCTGACTGGATGGAGCTCGAAAAGCAGCGTGGAATTTCGGTGTCCACCAGTGTGATGAACTTTGAATATCGCAATTATGTTTGCAACCTGCTTGATACACCCGGACACCAAGACTTCTCCGAAGACACTTACCGTACTCTTGCTGCGGCCGATGCGGCCATCATGTTGATTGATGGTGCCAAAGGCGTTGAGCCACAAACAATCAAACTCTTTGAAGTCTGCAAGATTCGGCAAATTCCAATTTTCACTTTCGTCAACAAAATGGATCGCGATGCCCGCGATCCCTTCGACCTCATGGACGAAATTGAGCGCGTGCTGGGTATTCAAACCTACCCAATGACTTGGCCAATAAGTAGCGGTGAGCGCTTCAAAGGAGTGATTGAGCGCAAATCGAAATTGGTTCACTTTTTCCAGGGTCGAAATACCACACTTGAAACGCCTGCTCAGCTGATTCCGCTCACGGACAAAGAGCAACTTGCAAGCCTAATCCCTGTCTCTGACTTGGAATCCACACTTGATGGCCTTGAAATGGTTGATACCGCTGGCAACGACTTCAGCGAAGAAGCCTTTCGCCGCGGTGAAATTTCGCCAGTGTTTTTTGGCAGCGCCATGACCAACTTTGGTGTTCGCGCATTTCTCGAGTCTTTTCTGCACATGTGCCCCGGGCCCAGCTCAAAGGGCAGCAGTGTTGGGCAAGTCGATCCGATGTCGAAAAATTTCAGTGGATTTGTATTTAAAATTCAAGCGAACATGGATCCAAAACACCGCGACCGTATTGCGTTCTTGCGAATTGTTAGCGGAGTTTACGAGGCCGGCCTGATGGTCAACCATTCACGCTTGGGTCGGGAAATTAAACTCACACAACCGCAACAATTCTTTGCGCAAGAACGCACAGCAAGTGAACGTGCATACGCAGGAGATATTGTTGGAATCTATGATCCAGGAATCTTCGCGATTGGGGATTCACTCACCGAACAACAAAAATTCGAATTTGAAGGAATTCCGCAATTCGCCCCTGAACATTTTGGTGCCGTGCGCACAACCAGTGCTTTGAAGCGCAAACAGCTGCTCAAGGGTTTGGTGCAATTGTGTCAGGAAGGCACAGTGCAGATGTTCGTCGACGAGTCGCGCGCTGCAAGCGACCCAATACTCGCAGCCGTCGGAGTTCTTCAGTTCGATGTTTTGCTCTTTCGCTTGCGCAATGAATACAATGTTGATTGTGCACTCGATATTCTGCCTTACCGACATGCGCGTTGGACGAACGTCGGCGACACCGAAATTGCAGACGCAAAGTCCAAAACAGACGCAACGGTCGTCCGCGATATGCAAGGCAATGCTTTGTTCTTATTCCGCAATGACTTTAATATCAGTTATTTTCAAGAAACATGCCCACAAGTACCGCTCTACAGAAGCAATGCGAAGCTCAAAGGCAACATGATGAGGTCTGCTTCTTCGTTCTTTGACGAGTGATTCAACGCACAGAGAGGCCTGATCATGTCAGAAGAAAATAACTCCACAGAAGGCTCTGCAAAGGTGCTGCCCTTCAAGCGGCCAAGCCCCCAGCCAACGCTCACTCGACGCCCGGGGGCTGTTGCTGCTCTTCGCGCGCACAAGGGCAAGACTCAGGGGCCGCAATCCAAATGGAAGGGCCGCTTGGTCCAGGGGCTTCAGCTCGGCTTGCTTGCTCTTGGCGCAATACTAGCGCTGAAAAATTGCGGAAAGATCTGATTTTTTTTCGATTGTTTTTTTCGCACCCGCTCTTGCACTCCGGTCACGCCTTTGCTACACACCGTTTCTGCCGCGGGGGCGTAGTAGAGTTGGTTACAACGCTGGCCTGTCACGCCGGAGGTCGCGGGTTCAAGTCCCGTCGCTCCCGCCATCCCCAAAACCCTGGTTCGCAAGAACCAGGGTTTTTTATTTTTCATCAACGTTCTTCGCCTTCATGACACAGACAATTTTGCGTTGGTGAACTTTTTCGTAAGGTTCCTGGTTTGGTTCAAGGTTGTCGATTTCTGTTTTTCGCAGAATCAGAGGATTAAGATTTTTTTGACCTAAAAGACTTGCCTGAAAAGACATAAACAAGAGTGGCAGGCCAGGAGGGATTCGAACCCACAACCCGTTGATTTGGAATCAACTGCTCTACCGTTGGAGCTACTGACCTAAAGCGCATCAGTGTCTACGTCGGAAGATGCGTTACGGTCAAGTTTTGACGAGTCCGGGGAACTGTGTTTTCGTCGGCCGCGGAGGTCTTACGAACATGGTTAGAAATAAAATTCTTGCGTCCAAAATCACTGGACTGAGCAACCGACTTCTCCCCAAGGCTACTGAAAAATTGAGCCGAGCCCTGAAATATTTTCCAGTTGAACTCAGTGGCGCTCTGCCCGTGCTCAGCCTTGAAAATTCACGCTCCGACCACGACGCCGCTGGCGAAATCAACTACGCCACCTCACTCTCTGCAGGATTTGATCTTAAGGCAGCCGACGACGCAATTATTCCCCCAGGTGAATGGCGTCTTGTAGACACAGGACTCCGCCTTGCGCCGCAAAGCACTAAACCTGTTGCTCGCATTCGCCTTGGCCGAACAGGATTCGACGTTGTTGCTGAGCTGCAGATCCGCCCACGCAGCGGATTGGCAGTCAAACGAGGAATCACTGTTTTAAACGCGCCCGGAACCGTTGATGCTGATTATGAAGGCAAAATCATGACCTGCCTGATGAACCATGGCAGCGAACCCTTCAAAATCAGCAAGGGCGACAAAGTTTCGCAGGGCGTCTTTGCACTCGCAATCCGCCCTCACAGTGTGGCCGTAGCCGACAAAACCCGCGGAGAGGGCGGATTTGGTTCGACAGGTCACTGATTGACTTATTGGCCAACATTGGGCAGACTGCGAAACGAGCGCCACACACTGCAGCAAAATCTGCATAAGCACATTGCTTCAGACATGGTGCCTACTTAGGAGCTGCCCCATGGGCGATGCCAGTCAGACTGGAAATGCAAAGAATCTTTCCCTTATCAATTCTCGCACTCACGCCTCAAGTCCAGATTCTGAAGAGTATGAGCTCGATCTAGAATCTGAAATCTCGAGAACCTCCGTCTTCTACACCCATGCAAGCGAAGCAGTCGTTCCAAATGGAATGCCGTCCGTCTCCGTGACCTGCCGATCGCTCGACGAACTGCTTTTCTTTTTGGAAAGCGACCTTGTCGATTCCATTTGGTTTGCCGAGAGCATAACAAGCCAAGAGCGTGCGTATATTACCGGCTGGGCAAGAATTTTCCGTCCAGGAGTCAGTGCCCACTTATTCCGTTCTGAAATGATTGCAAACTAACCCTTTTCTGCAGCCTGCGTCATTCAACTGACCGGGCTGAAATCTTTTACATCAAGCTCTGAGTGCACTTCTTTCATCATGACATTGTCTGCATCGTCATGATGAAAGGCTCTTACAGCGATGGTCCCTTCATTGATGGGAATATTCAAAGGAACCAGAAAAATACAGTTAGGCATCGACGTTGGTGCTTCAGCTGTGAAGGTTGTTGCACTCGAAAATAATGGAGAATCTGCAAATTTAATTGGCCTCGGATGGGAAGAAACGCCACCGGGATGTGTCGTTGATGGAACACTCAGTGACACGCGCACCGTAGCACAAGTGGTTAGGTCGGCTCTCGAGCAAACACGTCTCCGATACAAAGGTATGAATGCAAGCATTGGCCTGCGCGGAATTAACGTCGTGTTCAAAAGAATATCCATTCCCTATCAAGGCATCTCCGAACTGCCAAAACAAATTCTTCTCGAAGCGCAGCAACATGTCGACTCAGATCTCGACAATTGGCAGATTGATTATGAGCCCATTGGTAGTCCCAATTCAGAAGGTCAGCTGGCAATCTTGCTCGTTGCAGCGCGCAAATCGGTGATTGAGCAATACATTGAGATGCTCAAACAAGTGGGTGTCAAACCTGCAGTTCTTGACTGCGATGCGTTTGCAATAGCAAATTCTTTCGACTTCATTTCGAGTGAAAAAAACAAAACAAATCTTTGTGTCGATGTGGGACGAGACACTACTAAGATTCATTTATCGATAAGTGGTGAGTCGAGTATCATTCGAAGCTTGCCGGTGGGTGGATCGCACTTTACCGAGCTCCTTTCCCGCCAAATGGGAATCAACCACACAGAGGCCGAGACAATCAAATGGAGCGTCGGGACTCCCGAGTTCGCAGCCAGCCATCCAGAAGTGAAAACAATATGCCATCAGCACACAGAGGAGCTTTGCGAAGAAATCAAGAAGACAATAGAATTCTTTGCTGGCATGGAAACGCAGGCAGCCATGCGCGCAATCGACTCTGTTGTTCTCTCCGGTGGCGGCTCTGTTGTTCCGGGCCTCAGCGAAGGAATCAGCACGCTTTTAAATGCTGACACAATCTACGCATCACCGTTCATCGGAATGACCATAAATCCAAAAATAGACAACAATGTAACGACTCGATACTCGCACCAATTCGCGGTTGCAACTGGGCTTGCTTTACGGCGCGCGGGAGACCGCACATGATACGGATAAACCTAGCACCCGAAACGCAATCGAATTCACTGGAAGGCACCTTTTTACGCGATGCCCTGGTATTGACGACTCTCTGCGCCGGTGTCTTTTTTGGCACGGAATATTATGCCAAGGATTATGACACTCAAATCGAACAAATCGAAGCCAGGATTGCTGAAAAGCAGAAAGCAAAAGAAGGCCTTAAGAAAGACATTGAGCGAGCAAAAGAAATCAAATTGAAGACAGAACAAATTGGCGCCCGTAGCGAGGAAATTCGCAAGCTTGGAGAGGGAAGAAAACTTTCAATTGTTCTTTTGGATAATCTCCAAATCAAACACCCTGAAAGAATGTGGTTCAGCAAAATCGAATTAACTAGAGGCAGAGAAAACGCACAGGCTCTGGTAATGACGGGATATGCGCTCGACCATACGGTCATCGCTGACTATATGAAACGCCTCAAAGAAATCGGCAAAATGGATTCATCCGACGCAAGCGAATTGAAAGATTTTATACCGCCACAGCTTATCAATTCTGAGCTTAAGCAAGAGACAACCACACTGGAAAGCAAACCAGACGTTCGGAAAATTGATCAAGTGATGTTGAAATCACTTGTGAGCGAAGAAAAACAAGGAGTCACTTTACAGAAGTTTGAAATAACAATTTACCTGCAGAACGGATAAAGAAAAAATGGCATTGCTCCAAAAATATGATCAACTGCCCGTCATCTTCAAACTCGTTGGCGCAGCGTTGGCTCTTGCTGGAGTTGGCTATACTTCTTGGGAAGATCACATTTCCCCTAAAATTGCACAAGTTGCAGAAAAGCAGGCACTACTTGACCAAGCGACAAACGATCTAAAGAGTTTAACATCAACACTCGTCAATCCGCTCACGCTTGAGGAAGAGCTTTCGCGGGCCAATCGGGAATTCAAACGGCTCACTGAACTTCTTCCAGCTGAACCAGCCGTTGATCGAGTTTTAAATGATTTTGCAAGTCTCTCTCGGCTCACCGGAACCGAAATTCGCGAGTTTTCACCACAAACTGATGATAAGAAAAATCCAAACGACCCAAACAACATTTCGCCTCAGTACAACTCAGCAGCAGCCAACCAGGGCAAGCTGATTGGTGATTCGAAAGGCAAAACTGAAGAAGCAAATGCCATTGAATTACAGTTGAAAATTTACGGAACTTTTTCTTCATTGCTGTCGTTTCTCGATTTATCGATGAGCCTTCCGCGCGTGATTCGCATCAAGAGTTTTGAGATCGCAAATCCAGACACGGGACTCCAGCTCACGCAAAAGCCAAAATTGACATTCACTGGAAAGTTCCTTGCCTATTATCAAAAGCAAAACAGCCAATTAGCAGACGCAAGTGCGCGACAAACTGCAACGACTTCAGAAAAGAGCCCAACCCAAGCGATAACTAAGCCTGCTATTGACCTCAATGAGGTGATCGACAAGTCCTTTTCTGCGAAATCGCTTAAAGGAGACAGCAAGTGAAACAGAAATCAATTTTGTCTGCAGACCCTCTAAAGATTTTCATTCTCTCCCTTTTGGCGACTGTCCTTCTTGCAGGATATACATACCGTCCTGAGGGAAAAACCGATCCCTTTGCTCCACTTTCACTTATTCGTCCAACTTTGTCGGGAACAACACGTCTTCAGCAACATGAAATCACTGACTTTGAACTGGTGGGGACATTGTTTGGAAAGGAACCAACAGCACTTCTCATCACTCCTGATCCCAAGGAAGGCGTAATTGCTCGAGTTGGAGATCGCATTGGTCGACATGGCGGACGTGTGGTTTCAATCACGCGAGATCGTTTGCTTGCACGTGAACCTTCGGCGAATTCGGTCCCGGGCCAAAGCGTGCAATTCAATGACATCGTCATTCCACTTTCAAAATTTCGATCGGCGAGCAGTGGTTTATCTGCAACCGCGGTCTCACCCATGAACCTCTTTGACGCGACCAAGGAGCAAAAGAAATGAAGCTCAAAAAACGACATTCTTGCAATGTTGTGCCAACTCTTTGGGTTGGAGTCATTCCCTTGCTTATTGGGGCAACCTCGTCAGCTCTTGCACAAATGAATTCAGTTCCAGTTCCGCCGCTGCCGCTCAATGATGGTCTAGGATCATCGCTCGATTCTTCAAAACAAGGCTCGTCAGTTTCAGCAAGCCCTGATCAAGCTGTGCAAGGCGATGCCTCCGGCAATCAACAGGAACTTATTTCTCTTGAGTATCGAAATGCGCCATTGATGGAGGTCATACGCTCGCTAGCCGACGCTGCTAACCTCAATATTACCTTGTCAGCCGAAGTTGAAAAAGGCAGTCCCGTTTCGATTCGTTTGACAAAAGTCACTTATGAGCAAGCACTGAAAGCAATTCTTGATACCTATAAATTTGGTGCTGTGTTTGAGAATGGAATTTTGAAGATTGACACTGTTGCGAATTTAACCCTGCAAAGAGAAGAGAAGCTAAAGGAACGAGAGTCAGCATGGAAAACATTGCCAACTAAACGGTTGGTGTGGCAAGTCAACTACGCCAAAGCGACTGACCTTGTTGGATTGCTGAGCACAATGCTCAAAGGCTATGCCGAGAAGGATTCTCGCTTCTCAATTGTGGCTGACAAAAGAACAAACAAAGTTATTATTCAAGGAATCGCCGATGCGCTTGTTGAAGCAAAGGGGATTCTTGAAAACCTTGATAGACGCAAGCAACAGGTTCTTATTGAAGCGCGGATTGTTGAGGCAAGCAGTGAATTGTCAAAAACACTCAGCGTAACTTGGGGAACACGCTTTGGCTTTGACGGAAACCGCGGCCTTGCAAATGGTCTGGTTTTTCCAAACTCGCTCTCTGGAAATATTGGCGGCGCTGGCGCACTTGGAAGCTCTGCTCCTGGACCTGGGCTGGCAACTTCTTCAACTCAGCTGGGTTCGATGCAATTTTCGGTTGGTTCAATCAACAATCTCATCAATATTGACGCCGTGCTGCGCGCCTATGAAACCGAATCATTGGCCAACGTTATTGCATCGCCACGGGTTGTTGTTCAGGATCAGGAAAAGGCTCTCATTAAAGAAGACGTCACTCTGAGACGCGGTATTTTGGGACCCGATGGCAAGCCCGCAGATCGCGACACTGTTGCAAATCTCGAACTCTCAGTGAAGCCACAAGTGACTTCAGACAACACTCTCGAGCTTGACATCGAGGTGCAACGACAAACACCCACAAACGCGCCTACAGACCCTGTTCAAGGCTCCATCAAGCGACAAGCAAATACAAAATTAATCGTTTCAAATGGTGAAACGGCAGTGATTGGTGGATTATATCAAACCCAAAAATTTAAGGGCCAGGGCCGCATTCCATTTCTTGGACGCCTGCCACTCATTGGCGCATTGTTCCGCACCAACGAAGAACAAAGTTTTCGCTCGGAGCTCATGGTGTTGATCACTCCTCGTATTCTGCCTGGCGGAACTCCGCGCAATTCAGCGCGCACCGACCTTCCTCTGCCCGGAAATTCGTCGAGTCTGAGCAATGGACGTGGGTTGGGCAGCAACTCAAACAATAACGGAGACTTCGGAAATTCGGCATCGAACGCAGCGCCATCGAATGGTTCTTCAACGGGCAGCAACGCACCGAAGTCGGCAACAAGCGGAAACTCAGCAAAAGCCAATGCAGCATCGGCATTACCTAGTGATTCCGGCAAAGGAAAATCGGCAGCCGGCGGCGGGGCAGCAGACAACTTTGGCGGGGCTGATGATTTTGGGGTTGGAGACGACTCTTTGGCCGACCCCAGCACTGCCGGAACGAAGACGGCAAAATCCAACACTGGCGCAGGCAATGCAGCTGATAATCTAAACGCCGGTGATGACCTTGGAGGAGGTGGGGGCGGCAATTCTGAAACAGGAAACTCACCTGGACCTGAGGGAGGCGAAGGCAACTTTAACAACCTCAATGGCGGCAATGGTGGGGGCGGCTCAGGCGGCAACGGAAAAGCGGCTGGCACAGACAACCTTAACAATCTCAATGGAGGTGATCTGTGAATTTCCAAAAAGTGGCTCTAAACAAGAGAGACAAACATCTTATTGGATTAGCTACAAGCTGCCTGTTGGCGTTGTTTTCTGCGCAAAGCTGCTCGACTGTTGAAACAGGAACAGGCCGCTGTAAGTCATTTAAAGATCCCAAATATGTTGCTGCAGTGGCCGATACAGATGGCAAAAAATGGGAATTACGTATCAGCCCAGAAGTGGTTGACTTGAAATGCGATTACAAAGACGGCGAAACTCCACCTTCCGGCGAGGTCGTATTCACCTCAGTTATTGTTGACGGCCAGGGTTACACCAAGCCTGCGCTTGCCGTGAATGGACGTTTTACAGGAACAACCCCGCTGGGGAAAGACCTGAGCCAACCGGGATTTTATCAAAATCCATACAAAGACGATGCCAACAACGCGGACAAAGTTGATGATGTTGCAACCGACGCCTGCGGAGTTGCTATCTTTCGTTTGAAGTGGGTTTGCCCGGCGGCTAAGAAGACGATTGGCGGAGTCTTTTATGCAGAGAGCGGCCCACTGCTCAGCAAAACAGTGAAGGTCACACTCGAACACCCCGTTCAGCCGGATCAGATTGTCACCACGCCGACAACCAAATAACCCGTCCCTCTATTTTGCCAAAGTCACCTGTCACCGTTTGTGCTATGGCACGTGCAGCTATTTTCAATAAACTCGAAGTTTCTGATATCCTCTCAGCAAATCCGCGCCCGGCCCCTGCGTGACAAAGGAAACTGAAGGCATGGCACTCAATTTCAAATCCCTCTGGACTCAACTCAGTGGACTCACTCCTCAGGAGAAGGAGCTCATTGAACAATTTGAAAAAGATCCCAAGGCAACAACTTCAGTGGCCTGTTCGGATATTCTTCGCAAACGTGGATATCTCGACGAGTCAATTGTTCTTCTCGAAGACACCGTAAAACGCATTCCAACTTACATGGCAGCCCGGGTTGCATTGGGCCGAGACTATTACACACGCGGAATGTTCAATGAATCACAGCGTGAAATAGAAACCGCCTTACAGCATTCAATCGAAAACTTAATGGCACAGCGCCTTCAACTTAAACTTGCGCTTTTGAATAATGACAACAGCAGATCCCTGCAGGCTGTCGAAGTTCTTCGAGCGCTCACTCCAATGGACGATTTCACGCGAGCTGCAAAAGAATATGTCGACCTGGGAGACTTCGCATCTGCACGCAATATGGTTCTTGCTGATTTGCGTCGGATTGGGGTGAACCCACCTGAAGGTGCAAACCCTTTTGCAGATGAGGCAACCCAAATCGTTGCCCGTGCGGAGCACACCAACGCGAGCGAGCAAAGCTTCAATTCAACAACTCAATCCTCATTGCCCACAACGTTTTCGCAACCCGCGGCATCTGCACCAGAATGGCAGGTTCCAAACGCACGGCCAGCTGTTGAACCAACGATTCCAGTCAATGAACCACAACTCCCAGGCGCCGATGGAACTCTAAATTTTGGGCGCGGTGGAGTCAGTGTTCAACCAGCACTCCTCGACAATTCCGGAGTCTTTTCCGACCTTCCTCCCTGGATCAATGAGCAACTCCTCCCTCCTGCTTTTTCGGCCGGAACGAGTTTGGCAAATGTCCGCGGCGACCTGGATCGCTATCTGCAACTGCGCTCTTTTAAACTCATCACCTCTCCAGAGGCTTTTTCACGCAAACGCGCGCTTCAACAAGCCTATAGTCTGGAAAGCACAACCCTCGCAGATATTTATGCAAGCCAAGGACATTTCGAACGCGCCATTGCCATTTACGAACGCCTGCTGAAGGACAATCCAAGCCAAACTTCTCTGCAAAACCGATTGCTCGCTCTGCAGGAAGAAGCGCGTAAATCTGCAGCCGAACGTTATGGAGCGCCGGCTGCCGCGAGCAAGCTAGCAAATGCGGCACAGACAGCAGCACATGCAGAGCGCGAACGAAAATTAAAGTTCCTGGAAACGCTTTTGAAAAAAATGGAAGCGCGTGTTGGCGGGCAAACCGTTGGTCCTGCCGTTGAATGGCCAGCTTCTAAACCACAGGAACCGTGAGATGATAAAAATTCTACTTGTTCATGGACCAAACCTTGGATTGCTTGGCAAACGTGAAACAAATATCTACGGTAACGAAACACAGGAAGATCTTCTTCAACGCGTGAAACGTGAATGCCCAACGGCCAAGTATGAAGTCGAATTGGTGCAATCGAACCACGAAGGAAACGTGCTGGATGTCCTGAACCAAATTGTTCGCGATCACTATGCCGGCAATACTCCCGTCGGAGGTATTTTAATCAACCCTGGAGCTTGGACCCACACAAGCGTCGCCTTGCGTGACGCACTTGCTATGGTCCGTGACACCGGCATTCCGGTGATAGAAATCCATCTCAGCAACACAGCCGCGCGCGAAGATTTTCGTCATGCATCGATGGTCGCACCGGTGGTGACCGGTGGAGTGGTTGGCCTTGGCGCAGCAGGTTATACTGCTGCGGCTCGCGCATTGGTTGAACTCATCCAAAGAAATTCGAAACCCAGGAATTAAGCCATGCAACCTCATTTCATCAAATTCGATCCGTACAATTTTGTTCCCGTCACACGGACCCCATGGGCGGGTCGTCTGGTGGCGGATACCAAGGCAAAGGGTTTAGAAGCTCCGCCAGGTGGGTGGCCCGAACGGGTGGGCGAAAGCTGGGAAGTGTCAACCGACGCAAGTTTCCCGTCGCGGATCTCACAATTAAAAAATCCGGCTGGTGAACCACAGCTCTTCACAGAACTTTTGCACACGTCTGGATTCCATTTCCTGGGTGAGGCCATTGCGCAACAATTTGGTTCGCACTGTCCGCTGCTTTTAAAATGGTTATCGGCACGCGACCCATTATCCGTGCAAGTGCATCCCAACCACGACCATCCACTTTTGAAAGAAAACGAATGCGGAAAGCCCGAAAGTTGGCTGGTAATGGACACCGATATGGGTGGACATGTTTTTCTTGGATTTAAAGAGGGTTTAAGCAAAGAGGAAATTATCACTGCACTGCGCAATGACCGCGCACGCGATGTCATGCACATGGTCTTCCCACTTGCTGGCGACTACATTTCCATCCCAACTGGATGCGTTCACGCAACAGGCCCGGGAGTGCTGATAGCAGAGCCGCAATATGTTTTGCCCGAAAAATCAGGAAAAACTTGGCGACTTTCCGACTGGGGTCGCAGGTACAACGAGCGCGGCGAAGAAGATGCAAATGGCAAACCACGCGAACTTCATGTGGAAGAAGCATTGAGTGCAATTGATTGGCAGCTCCCACGCGGAAAGGAGCTCGAAAATCTCTTGATTATATCCATGAATCACAAAGACATCTTCACAGGAAATAAGAACAATCCGTTTCCAATTCAGTATTTTGCAAGCGCCGGAATCTACACGTACAAGCCGCTTGTGCCAGGGCAATTTTCCCTTGTGACTTGTTGGAAAGGCCAACTGCAACTGGTCAGCAAGAACGGGCACACGCGAGAACATTTAGTGCTAAATACAGGTGAAAGCGGCCTCGTCTCTGCGGCCGCAGGAGAAATCGAAATCGTGTTGGCAGAACCACAACCGTTTATCAGACCAGAGGCAGCGTTCTTTGCATTCGTTCCTCCGCAGTCTTTGGCTGGGCAAGGAGATTAATTGTGGCTATCATCAATGAAGAGACCAACGAAATTCACCTAAAAATCCTCGTCATTGGCGCTCAGGGATGTGGAAAAACAACAAACCTTCAAAGTCTGTACAAGCAAACAGCCGGCGATTTGGCGACTCGCCTGTTTGATCTCCACGGCATGTCTGCACGCAGTTCATTTTTCGATTTTTTGCCGCTCACTCTAGGCAAGCATCAAAATCACGATGTGCGCGCGCATCTTTATACACTCCCTCATCATACCTTGCTTCCCACGATGAACTTCTCGCTTCTTGCGGGTGCTGACGGTGCTGTTTTTATAGTTGATAGTCGGTTGTCGCGCTTGCCTGCGAGCGAAGAAAATTTCCGCCGTTTGCGCGAATTGGTTCGAGTGGCGCACAAAAATATGAATGACTTTCCGATCGTCATACAATTCAATCACCGCGACGATCCGCAAGCGGTGCCCATGGACGCGCTTCGTTTGGCGTTCCACCTAGAGAATTCACCCACCGTGGAGGCGGTTGCGGTGCAAGATATTGGCACTGTGGAAAGTCTTGATGCCCTTGCCGACCTGATCCTCAATCACATGGAAGTGCCCGCTCCCGTCGATGCTGGACTTGCATAAAAGAGAGAAGAATTTAAAAGCAAGAGGGCAACGGCCACAACTCATTTCAATGTGAAGCGTGTAGGCAGGAAATCAAGAGCAACGCCCACGAGTCACCACGCAATTTCTCGGCTGGCGACAATCTCAGATGGCGATTTTCAACTTGAAAATATCCGGCATCGCAGGCTTTGCGGATACGTGCATCAGCCCATAGACGGGCAAGCCGCGCAGGTTCATAAACAGCTTCAAGCCAAGCCAACGGAATTCCATCTTGAGTGCGGAGAAGCGTGAACAAAAGCTCTTGTAGCATTGCCTCGCGATCGCGCATCTCTTCGCTCGAGTTAATCACAAAGAGCATTTCTGAATCCGACGCAAATGGAAGGTGATCATCTCCTGGCACCTTACGCTGCGAGAGCTCGCCAACTCGATATCGGGTTCCAAAGGGCGTAGATGACGTTGCAGGCATCAAACCATGTGCACCCGTGCCAAGCCCGAGATAAGGCAGTCCATACCAATATAAACGATTGTGAATGGGCGGATTGCGGGAAAAATTGCTGGTTTCAAATTGAACAAAACCAAGAGCCTGACAGGTTTCAATCAAAGTCAAATACTCATTCACAACAGTGTCATCTGTTGCGGTTGATTCTTTAGCAAACGCAGTGCTTTCTTCGATGGTGAGTAAATAGCAAGAAACGCCGGTGGCACCATTGCCAGCAAGCTCGGTAATTTCATCACGTAAATTTCTCTGCCCGACAAGCTCTTTGAGCCCGAATATCAAATCAACCTGAACCTGATTTAATCCGGCAGAGCGCGCGGCATTGAGATTAGCCAAAATTTGTTTACTGTTATGTTGCCGGCCCAAATAAGAGAGTACAGCTGGATTGAGCGACTGCGCTCCCAACGTTATGCGATTCACACCTAAATCAACCCAGTCTGCAAACGCTCGCTCACTATTGGAGAAAGGATTGCTTTCGATGGTGAATTCTTCAATCACGAAACGTTTTCGAATTTTGTCGACGAGCGGCCGATAATATGCCGCTGGAAACAAACTTGGGGTCCCGCCACCCAGATAAACTGTGACTGTTGTGAGCGACTCCGGAATTTCCGCAATCAATGAATCGTATTGCTTCTCAAGTGCAGAAAAATATCCGCTGACATCGGCGCGGCTGAATTTTGCTGTCTTGACAAAATCACAGTACGGACAAATGTGCGGACAAAAGGGCACATGTACGTAAATTCCAAGACGCGCCTCAGCGGCGAAATCCGCTGCTAATCCCGACGAACGAAAAAACTGTTCCGAAACAAGCTGCGCATCTTGCACAACACCCGGTTTGGAGTTTTTCGCGGAGATTACCTTCGTCACTTCACCCGCTCACAGTTCGCAAGTGATGGAGAGCGAAGCAACCGCAACGGCCGGACACACACCTCCAGAAGCACGTTCTTGTTTTTCGCCCAGTGCAACAATGCTTTTCAGAGTCGCGAGGATGTCGCCAGCAACTGTGACTCCATCTAAGCTCATCCGCTGACCATTTTCGACACGAAACCCAAGAAACGGCAATGAGAATGAGCCTTGTAGAGAATTAACACCTGCATGCAGCGCTTGAACTTCTTCAACCCAAATGCAGTTTTCTGCAATTGCACCCAAGCCAGCACCTGGTGCCACATTATAAAACCATGGCCCGACAACCATTTTAGCACCCACTCGTGCATGTCCTGTGCTCTGGGTTGCAAACGCCTTTGCGCTAACAGAATGATGCCAAAGACCCTTCAGTCTTCCATGTTCAACCAACACCGTGCTTCTTACAGCAGTGCCTTCACCATCAAAAAGCGCAGGCGAAATATTTTCTTTGTGAAGTGGATCGTCGGTCACATTCAACAACTCACTTGCAATCAGCTGACCCAAACTGTCTTTGCTGTGCAACGATTGCTTGTCGAGGATATTTTGCGCGCTAAAGAGATTCGAGAAAGCATCAAGTAAATCGAGAAATGCTTTGCCAGAAAAAACCACTGGATATTTGCCAGACGGAATTTTTCCGGGCTGCAAATGCGAGACAAGGATTTTGCTTGTGACCTTTGCAACCTCTGTCAGACTCAGTTCTGCCAACGAATTTTGCTCATCCCAATGTCCTGCAGCACGAGGCTTATAGCCATCGACCTGGCCTTTTGCATAAAGATACGTGGACACCGAACCACCCTGCTGGCTGCGTACGAGTCCAGCGGTATTTGCATAAAAACGATCAACACGGCGCTGCGAAAGCGCGTTGTAGGGCACGCCCTGAATGCTTGGGTGTGATGTTTTCAGCAGCTGAA
>Ga0214923_10003597_pt1 | contig 19336 bp, 18 predicted proteins | sample LL1510_MetaG_FD_177993 | JGI IMG/M metagenome (GOLD analysis project Ga0214923, IMG submission 177993) | Freshwater microbial communities from Lake Lanier, Atlanta, Georgia, United States - LL-1510 | ecosystem: Environmental > Aquatic > Freshwater > Lake | place: USA: Georgia | collected...
AAGGCGGCGATGTTGACTACACGCTGGGCGCTGAGGTCATTACTGACACGCTTGCGCATACTGGTAGATTTAACCATATTGATTTTTATGAAAATACTCATATTGATACAATTGTTAGCACTAACATAACGGGTAACACATTAAATGGTGAGACATTTCCGGCAGGTTCTGAAATTCGTGGTGTGTTTACTAGCATTAAATTACAAAATGGCGCTTGCATCGCCTATAAGATATGAGCCTTTCCAGCCCGTTACGTAAGGTTGCTAGTAAGTTGATGGCTAAATTTGGCGGTGCGGTAACTATTCGCCGTATTACAATGGGTTCTTATAGCACAACTAATGGCACTGCGGCTGAAACTGCTGCTGATACCATAGTGCGTGGTGTGCTAGAGGACGTTAATTTACGTGAAGTAAACGATTTAATTCAAGCTGGTGATAAGCGGTTAACGATTGCAGCAGCAGATGTTGCAAATGCACCAACACCAGCAGATAAAGTGTTAATTTCATCGGTAGTACATCAAATAATTAGCGTTACAACAACTGAGCAAGATAATATAGCGATAACCTATGAGTTAATTTTGAGGGCATAATGGTAGGTACTATTCGGTTAAACCAGATTGGTGATTATGCCAACAACCAAATGGAAAAGTTATTGCGTGCAGCAGTATTAGAAACTGATAGTTTATTAAAACAAGCAAGTCCAGTTGATACTGGTAGGTTTCGTGCTAGCTGGCAGGTAGGTGAAAATGCAGCATCAGGTGGCATAAAACCACCAGGTACATATACAGTCACACCAGCATTAGACCGCCTTGGCTATCAGCAGGAAAAAATCGGTAACGTTTACAGTGTCCATAACAATTTGCCTTATGCGGAGCGATTGGCAGCAGTGCCGCCATATAGCAAAAAAACACAACCAGGCTGGGTGCAGGGCATAGCTAAAGATGTCCAAGGCAGAGTGCAAATTGCTGCTGCACGTATTGGTCGAGAATCATGAGCAGCACTTACAACAACATCCGCGCTGCAATTGAAGGTCGTATTGCTACAGAAATGGCAATTGCACCGGTTTATCCGGTCAGCTATCAAAACGTACCATTTACGCCACCCAGTAATACACCATGGCTACAGGCATTCATCCGCTTTGGCGATAATGCATATGCAACGCTGCTACCTACAGGTGGCGTAGGCTTTAACCGTCAAAATGGTGTGCTAGTGGTGAATATATTTACGCCCATCGGTGTTGGCGCAGCAGCAAACTATACCATTGCTGAACGGATCAAGGATTTATTTGATCGCGCTAAATTCTCAAGCATTATATTTGATGCCGCTTCAGGGCCAGCAGTTGTAACACCCGCATCACCCGAACCATATTTTCAAACACAGCTAACCGCAACTTTTGAAGCTTACTTGGATTGACGCTATACTAAAAGAAGCCAATCATCTGCTAAATCAATGGCCGTTACCGTTCTTTCCGGCACTTCAGGTGCTCTGTACTACAAACCCGCTGGCACCATTGGTGATTTTGGCGAGACTAGCGTGAGCGTTGCTAATGACGAAATCACCACTAAAACGTACTTGAATTTTAAAGTTGGTGATCCAGTTAAATTTCGTGTTGTAAACAGCCAAACAGGTGCGGCTGGTTCCGGCACACTACCAGCACCGATTAGTTCAGCCACTACTTATTATGTATTAAGTTATGCTGCTGCCACTGGCATAATGACCGTATCAACCACTCCTGGCGGCACCATTCTTCCTATCACCGATGATGGCACTATTGCGGCACCGAATGAATTTGAGGTTTATTACGCTGATTATGCAGCAGTCGGCCAAGTGCAAAACTGGAGCTTTGAGATCAGCCGCGCTGAAATCGACGTTACCACCATTGGTCAAACCGCTGGGCAGTATGCACCATTTAAGGCTTATATCCCTGGATTTGCTGATGGCAACGGCAGTGCATCGGTATTTGTAACCAGTGAAGATAGCGCACTATCCAACAGGATGGTAGAAGATGTGCTGCAGCGCCAACAAGTAGGTGCAGCATTTAAGTTATACACTGATAAAGGTGCAACTGAAGCACTTAGCCGCAGCATCTCCATGGATGCTGTATTGCTTACTGCAACGCTTAACATTAATCCAGATGATGCCCAGATGGTAGAAATCACTTTCCGTCCTACTGGCGCACCTACATTTGACTTCTCCACCACTGCTTGATAACTAAAATGGCTGCTGCTCAAGTCCGCGCAATAGACCGGTTAAAAAAAGCTGCTAATTTAGCTCCCGTCAAAAAGACGGTTTTGCTAAGTGATGGTGCTGAATTTGTGTTTTACCGTTCACCATTAACAATGGCTGAACGTGAGCGGGCACAAAAGGATGCTGCATCTGATGATGTAAATGCTTTTGCATTGCAATTGCTAGTTCAAAAAGCAACAGATGAAAATGGCCAGCGGATATTTGCTGCTGGTGAAATTGCAGAGTTAAAAAACGAGGTACGTGATGCTGACCTGCAATCACTGATGCTTGCTGTTATCAGCGAAGACATCAAGGAAGAGGTTGATACAAAAAAATAAAAACGGAGCTTAAAAAGGATAACCTGCTTAGGCTCCAGCTTGGTGTAGCAAAAGAATTAGGTTATACGTTAGCTAAATTAAATTCAGAGCTGACTATGGAAGAATTGCTTCTATGGTCAGCTTATTTTGAATTGTGCAATGATGAACAAGAAGCTGCCATGCGACGGCGACGCTAGAATGGGCTTAGTAATAGGTAACTAGCTGTGTCGGTTGTCGCTAATGTTGCCATTAATGTTGATAGCCGTGGCGCTGTCGGGCAACTCAAAGCAGTACAAACGCAAGCGCAACTAACACAAAGGGCGTTTGGTGGATTACAACAAGCAATTGGGGCTTTAGGCGTTGGATTTGCATTAAGTAAAGTAATATCAGATGTAAAAGAATTAGATACTAATCTCCGTAGGCTTACTACTGTTGGCGTTAATGTAGCTAAAATTAGCCCTGCATTAGCTAAACTTAGCGATGAACTTGGCGGAGTTGCTAACAAGGCTGAATTAGCGGCAGCATCGTATCAAGCAGCATCAGCAGGCTTTAGCGATACTGCTGGCAATATAAACATATTACGCGCTGCAACTAAAGCTGCTGCTGGCGGTTTGGCCGACACAAGTTCTGTTACTGAAGTTTTAGTAAAAACCTTAAATGCTTATGGCATGTCAGGCAATCAAGCAATACAAGTAACTGACAGTATATCTAAAGCTGTTGAATTAGGCAATCAAGAGTGGTCTGATTACACTAGTCAACTAGGACGTGTAGCATCTATCGCGGCACTTGCTGGCGTCAGTCTTGACGAGGTGAACGCATTTATTGCATCAGCAACAAAAAATGGCGCTACTGCTGAAATTGCATTTACAGGACTTGGCGCAACATTAAATACATTATTGCAACCAACAAAAGAAAGTCAAGAAGCAGCAGCAAAACTTGGCCTTCAATGGAATTATGGGGCACTTCAAGCCAAAGGGTTTGCTGGTTTGATGGCAGAACTTGCTGTTGCAACTGGAAAAGACAAAGAAGCAACAGCAAGACTTTTAGGTTCGCAAGAAGCAATGCGTGGGGCAATGGCAGCATCCTCAAAAAATGGAACTGATTTCAAAAACATCCTTGAACAGCTAGGGAAGGCAGCAGGTAAAACCGATACTGACTTTCAAACAATGAAAGGCAGCCTTGAAAATACACTAAAAGCATTGGACACATCGTTCAAAAACTTAAGTGAATCTTTAGGCAAAGCTTTTGGCCCAACACTTGTAATTGTTATTCAAGATATTACTAAAACTGTTAATGGGTTTGCTAATGTAATGAATGCAACCCCACAACCAGTAATGAACGCTGTTGGCAGCCTTGCTAAATTTGTTGTTCAAATGCTTTTAGTTCAGAAAGCAATTCAAACAATTATTGGCATTAAAGCAACTTATGTAGCAGCAATGGTTGGCATGACCAGCGCAACTATTACAAGTGGAACAGCGGCTAAAACTAGCGCTAGCGCCATGGCGCTGTACACAAATAATACTAAAGCATTAGCAGCGCAAACAGCAGCAACTACGCCTGCAATGGCAGGGTTGCTTGGCATATTAAGAGGCTTCGCTGCATTAGGTATTATCACCGTTGGAATTAATTTAGTTACAACAGGCCTTTCAGAATTTATTGCTGCGCAAGTTGAAATAAATAGACTAAAAGGTATTCGAGGAGAAGGTGCAGCAGGTGCGTTATCAATGGCAGGCGGTCCGTCGCAAACTAGAGAAAATATTATACGGCAAAGAAATTTAGCATCAAAAGACAAATTAAAAGCAGAAGCAACAATGAAAAGAAATCGACAATTTAATTTAGGAGAAACTTTGTTAGGAGGATTTGCACCTATGGTGGGGCTAAAGTCACCAGAGCAAAGGTCTTTAGAATTTTCAAAAGCAAATCAAAGGAGGATAAATGCACAATCAATCCTTGCTTTAGACCCAAATGCATTTCAACCTAAGACGCGAAAGAAACCTCTTGTACCGGTATTACCACCACCTACTGAAGTACCAAGCGGTGGCACAGAAGGCGCTGGGAGCAACGCAGCTAAAGAAAAACTTGATACAATCAAGCAAATTGTAGATATTAGCAAACAAGAAGCCACATTAAGAGCACAACTTATATTAGCAACTGCGCAAGAAGACACAATAAAGCAAGCATTGCTTACCAAAGAATTGGCAATATTTAAAGCTAAGCAAGATCAAATTGGGCCAAATGAAAGAAAATTAGCAATATTTGAAGCTGAAGTAAATTATGTAAAAACCATAAAAGATTTGGAAAAGCAAAAAACAGACCAACTCCAAGCTCAAACAGACTTAAATTTGCAACGAATGCAACCATTGCAAGATGAACTTGCACTTATGCAAGCACGTCTTGCAGGCAATGAAGCGGAAGTAATGCTCAGAATTCAGATTCGTGATATTATGGCAGGAACTGCTGGATTAGCGGAAAAGGACGTTGCAGATACGTTAAATCAAATTAATGCGACCAAGCAATTATTAACCGAAAAGGAAAAAATTGCTAATATAGTGCAAAGCATTGGCGCTAACATTGAAGGTGGAATTGTTGGTGCTATTGATGGCGCAATAACTGGTGCCAAGAGTTTACAAGAAGTGTTATCTGACGTATTAAAAGATATAGGCAAAATGCTAATATCATTTGGCGTTAGAACTTTACTTAGCGGTATTAATATTGGCGGCGTACCTTTAGTTGGCAGAGCTACTGGCGGTCCAGTAAGCAGCAATAGCACTTACATGGTCGGCGAAAAGGGGCCTGAGTTATTCGTGCCCAATACCTCGGGCACCATTATACCAGCAGATGCTACCGCAGCAGCAATGGCACGTTACCAACGCCAAGGTGGTAGCAGTAATGAACTTGATCCAGTAGCAGCAATGGCGCGTTATCAACGCCATGATAATAATTTAAACAATTTAGGTAATATGAACCAGAATGGATCTGCTATCAATAATAATAGTAATAGCACTAATAATGTATATGATACTAATGGTAATACAATAAACAATATCCAAAATAGTCTGCCACCCGTGTTAGCATTAAGCTTTGAAACCACACGATTCTTGGGAGAGGATTATGTCAGCACCGAACAATTAAAAGCAGCGATGATGGCAACCGAAAAACGAGCAGCAGCGGCTGGTGTTGCGCAAGTATCATCTCAAATGCGTAATTCACCCGCTTATCGCAGGCAGGTAGGTTTAAGATGAGTTTATTTGTAATTGGTAATTTTATTACTTTTACGTCATCCGCTGGTGCAGTGCAGCGGTGGCAAAATTTCTTCACAGAAGGTGCCGTTACATTTAATGGCCAAAACTGGAATCTATTACCGTTTGTTTATCGTGGCGCACAAAAAACTAAAAATGGCGATAATATAAGTAGTCAGTTGTTATTACCTGCTAATCCACTTACATTAAACTGGGTTCAAGATGCAGTAAATGGGAATTGGTCAGTGCAAGTAGAAACCTATCAATTAACGAATACATATGCGCCTAGCGTATTATTAGGTAATGAATTATGGATTGCCACTGGTCTTGGATATAGCACACAAGCCGTTGAACTCCAACTTAGCAATGCCCTTGATGCAGTTGGTTCGCAAGCGCCAAATGCCAGAATCACATACGAAATGGTTGGGGCACTGCCATCAACGGGCGCTATCAGGTCCGGCTGATCTTATTGGCTTGCCATATCGCTTAGGTGCTGAACCAGCACGGCATGGCGCTACAGACTGCATTAATCTATGCCGATGGGTATTGGGATGGTATGGCATTGAAGCGCCAATGCCAGTCCGCAGTTGGTATCGGCGTTTACATGCAGGTGATACCACTATTTTTAAAGAGCAACTAGAATTATGGGGAACACCAGCCGAAACTGGTATCATTGCGTTAGTGCGGGCTAGTAATAGCTTTGGGCTAGCTGTTTATTTTGACACCGGATGGCTTCATTGCAGCGCACAAACCAACCGAGTGGTATGGTCACCAGTCGTCAAATACGAGGCGCGATATTGCCATGGGAAAAGCAATTAATTGATGCTTTAGGGTTGACGATAGAAGAATATAACTGGTACACAAATCAGGTAGCTAATTATCGGCCTGAACGTGATCCAGAATATGACCATGTGCCGCATGTAGTATGCACAGGTTTTGAAACATTTCTTGTTACAACAATAGTTGGTGCTGGCCTTAGTTTTGCCGCATCTGCATTAGCACCAAAACCTAAATTACCAAGGCGATCTGATCCAGGCCAACAGCAACGTGGTGCGGACGTAACAGGCGCTAGCGTTAATGCTGACAATCGCTTTACTAATGTAGATGGTTTTACATCAGTACAACCATTAGCAAGATTAGGCGAAGTAATGCCATTGGTATTTGCTAATCGTGGCACATACGGTGGTGTGAGAGTAGAAACAAAATTATTATGGTCGCAATTATTAAGCCAAGGTGATGGCCAAGAATTACTAGCTATATTATTGGCTGGTGCTGGTGTATTAGCAGCTACACCAAATATAAAAGGTTTTGCTATTGGTGATAGTTTATTGCGTGGCTATCAAGAAAATAAATTTGCTATTTATTTTAAACGTGGTATTGGAGGTGAAGGTAGGTTAACAACATCAAATTTAGTAGCAGGACAATTACAAGCAAGAGGTATAGATGTATTCCAAGCTGAATTTGCTGATGTTGGAACATTGCCGTTATTTAGTGGCGTAAGAATACCAACAACAATGACAACATTTGGTGTATCAGAACCATTACGTAATGCACAAGACTGGCGATTACCATTTAAACGTGTTCGTGTATCATTTCCACCATTTATTAACCCAGGCCCTGGCGGAGATGTAGCAGGTGCATTACAGCAATGGCAAAAAGAAACAGAAGCAGCAAATAGAGCAAATGTTGAACGCACTAAAGTTGAATCTTATTATGCTAGCCGTACAGGCATAATAAAAGTAAATAATACTACTCATAGCACTGGCTGGCAGGATGTTAATGTAGCAGTTGGTCAAGAGATTGAATTTTGGATGTATGGCGGTAATGTGCCAAATATATTTGGTGAATTTGGCGTTCAAGATATAGCAACAAAAGATGATAATTACCGTATATCATGTGATGAAATATTAATTCCTGGTGAAACTTATTTAATACATGAAGTAGAAGCTGTTTGCACCGGCTCTTATCCTGCTACAACAATATGGACACCAGATACACCAAAAGCTTATTTCTTCAAAGCATTAACGGCAGGTAAAGTAAGGCGAGTGTCAGAACAAATTGTAGTACATAATCCAGATTATAGATTGCAGAATTTAGCGCAATATGCTAACCCCTGCAATGGCGCAACATTACTTAAATTAGCTGTTGCTAATATAACTACTACACGTAAATTAAACCAAATTGAAATCGGTATTAAATCACAAGTATGGAAAAGGTTTACTGGTATTAGTAATTTTGCTAGTCAACCGGCTGAATCTACTCTGGCTACAATTGAAGCTGGCGGCAATAATTATATCCATGGCCAATATAGTGAATATGGGTTAAGATATTCCTTTTTTAATTTACAAATAAGAGAAAAGGGATCTGATTCTTGGATTACATTAGACGATGGCGCAGGACCATTTTGCGTAAGAGGTCGCACACCTGTAGATCAATTCAATTTCATAAGAATTAAATTTCCAAAAGATACTGTACAATATGAAATAAGATTAAGGCCATTGGCTGGCGGCTCAATTCTTAACCCAGTTACTGGTATTAATACACGTATTTTGGATGCTAGATCAGGTGGAATGGTAAGTTATGGTGTTTATGTAACTAATATTGGTGGTTTTATAGTTAATTACAAAGGTTCAACAGAACGTATAACACAATCAACGGGCACTAATAGTGTAATGTTCTTTGGTGGAAAACCAGTAGCAGGAGGAGTTGAATCATTAGGCGCAACTGACTATTTAACAAATGGTGAACAAGAATTAGCTACATTCTCCACAACAACAGTGAGCGGCCCTGGCAGTGGCTTAACTGTAAGTGTAATTGCATCAGAAACCAGCAGCACCAGTCAATTAACAGCTATAGCATCAAGTCCTTATGATAGCTTTTCAATGAAATGGTTGCACATTGATGTGTTAAGAGCACCAATACCAACAGGTTTAGGCCAAAGATTTCAAGGTCGTGCAACTTATTCTTATGTTACTCCAGCACAAGAACTTGATCCAGGTATGCAAATTGAAGTGCAATTAGATTTAGTTTCAGCTCTTACTACAAATGAAGGCGTAGTGCAAGGTTATTCAGCGAATGGTTATATGTGGATTTGTTCTGCTGTACCTGGTGCAAGGATTACTGTTACAGATCAAAGTAAAGCTATTATGACACCAGGCCGGTATGCACTTAAAAAGCCTGCTAGCTCTCAAATGCCACCTAGTAATTTTGAATATTCTATATTAAATTTAACTACATCACAACAAACTATTTATACCGCTTATGTTGTACCACAAAATAGAGGTTCTGGTTATGCGGTAGGCAGTGTAGTGCAAATAAATGGTATTGGCATCAATCTACCAAACTTAAAAGTGCAAGAATTAGTTGATAGTTCTCAAGGCCAATCTGTAGCTGAAAATTATGATGCTGTAGCGGATGTATATTTATACGATCAACAAGAAGGCAGCCATCAAAATGGACCAGAACACCAAGTAGTTTATGTAAATGAACAACGCTTAAATGAAAATACTCCATTTTATGATAATATGGCATTAATAGGTTTACAACTACGTAGCGGCAAAGAATGGAATGATTTTAATAACTTTAGTTATTATGCCAAACAAGGCATTAATGTAATTCGTATGGTAGAACCTAATACTGGTAATACAAGCGGTTATTCATCGCCAGGATCTATAACAGGGCCAACTCATTTATTTCCTGAAATATTACGTCATTTATTACGAGCACCATCAGCAGGAGCCGGTAGTTTGATTTCAGAAAATATGATTGACTGGCCTGGTTTCCAATCAGCTTGTAATGTATGTATTGCAAATGATTTATTTTATGATGGTGTGATAGGTTCACCTGTTAATGTACGCGACTGGGCTTATGAACATGCACCATATTTCTTTTTAGATTTTCTTATTTTAGGCGGCAAAATATCACTGCAACCCACATTTCCAGTAGCAGTAAATCAAGGCTTAACTGGTTATTCAATCTATGGTGCGTATGATCGGGTGCCAAAAATATCAGCACTATTTACTGATGGTAATATTGTTGAAGATTCATTGCAGGTAAGTTGGTATCCAGCAGAACAGCGTATAGCACCACAGGTATTAGTTACGGTACGTGATGAAGTAGAAGATGGTTTTTCCGAAACACGCAATATTTTAGTTAGGCCAAATGACCCAAACCATAAATCATTACAAGTAGAAGCCGTTGATTTTACTGGTTTTTGCACTAATGCAAATCATGCCGTAAGTTTTGCTAAATTACTAATTCAAACACGCCGCTACGTAACACATACCATTACATTTAAAACATTTCCTGAAGCTTTAGCTTTAGCGCCTGGCGTTTATTTTAAGGTAGCAAGTCAAGCCAGACATGTAGATCAATTCCAAAATGGTTATGTTTTGAATGATGGTAAGGTGGTTTCAAGCACTCCATTATCTGGCTCTAATCAAGTTTATTGGTGGCGGTCAGGGTTGACAGAAGTACAGACTGGCACAATGACAGTTGATGGCGATGGCTTTACATCAGCCATATTTGCTGACGCTGTATTTACGGTATATTCAAATGCGCAAAGTGCTTATGTTTACAAGGCTGAAATTATTAGTTATGATGAAGAGGGCATGGTTGAGATCACAGGCACCCATGTACCAGTTGACCCTAGCACAGGTAAGATTACCTATCTAAACTTAGCAGATAGTCAGTTTGTGGTCGAAAACGAGCAATGAGTTTTACCGGTCCTAGTTTTCCAAACATTGCTCCTAGCAGCAGGTCATTATCTGCTGGTGATTTTCCAGGCACTACATTCAAGGCGCAGGACGGGGTGGAAGTTAGAGTTCAATATGGCAATCAACGTGCCAATACGGAATTATCTTTATCATTTGATAATATTACTGATGCCAATGCAGCTTTAATTTACGATCACTATACTAATTGCCGTGGGACGCTAGGTATTTTTGATGTACCAAATAATTCATTAACGCAAAGCGGTAATCCAGGGTTCCATGCTGGCACAGGAAGTGGCACAACAAACCGGTTTTCTGCAACACCATTTGGTATGCGGTACCGTTATGCTGAGCCGCCACAATTTAATAGTGTAAAACCTGGCCGCATGTCGGTTATAATAAAACTTGTTGGGGTACTTGACAAATGACGTATTACAGCGGCAAGGATGGGGTTCTCACCTATAACAGTACGCAAGTAGCTAAGGTCAGCAATTGGAGCATATCCAGTACAGTAGATGCACTTGACACTACGGTATTAACAGATTCAGACCGTAATTTTGTACCTGGAATTAGAACTATAACTGGTAGTGCAACTGTATTTTATTATGATTCAGCGCCAGTTCCGTTATTACAACGTGTAGTAAAAACCACTGCGGTTACCGAATCTGATATATTAACCATTAAACTTGGCTGGGATACTAAATACATTCAAGGCAATTGTATTATTACAAGTGCAGAGTTAAATTGTTCTGTAGGTGAAGTGATGCAGGCTAGTATTCAGTTTCAATTCACTGGCACACCAACAGGCGTTGTTTTATGACGATATATTTAGGTAACGCAGGCAATATAGAACTAACTAGAGATAGTGGAGATGTGATTGCAGGTACCATAATACCATCAAACGTTAATACTGCCAGAGACATGTTTAGCTTTGATTTTAGTTTTGGTGCATTTGTGACTGGTGATTTTGTAGAATTTAGCAGTACATCTACATTGTCATTTGTTTCTGGTTATACTTACACAAAAGGTAATTGGTTTGTTAATGTAGACCAACTTGGTGGCTTGAGATTATATCCTACATATTCTGATGCCATTGCTGGAACATCAAACAATAGAGTGGCATTAGCAACGCCTGGTTCAAATATTGCAGTTAGTTGTAAAATCCTTAATTCAGTGCCTAGAATATTAGCAAATATCACACGGTTTGAGTTATCAACTGATCGTGAAGCTGTAGATACTTCTAGTTTAGGCGATGAATTTAGAAATCAATACAGCACTTTGATCACTGGTTCCGGCAGTATCGACTGTATTTTTGATTATGCAACCGCAGGCGAGACTGAAATTGCAGTTTATTTGCATAATTTGATCTTACGCCAACAATTTGGCAGTGATTTTAAGGCAAATCTTTATATTTTAACTGAAGGCCAAGCGCAAGGCGTTAATGCTGCAAATGATTCTGTTTGGTATGAAATTCAAGGTGTGATGACAAATGCCGCTATCCAATGCACTGCTGGCGACATAGTTGAAAGCCGATTTACGTTTATTACAACAGGCGAAATTAAGCTAAGAGTACAAACTGTTACCTTTGGTGATCTGTTGCTCAATGCTGCTGGTGATAGAATGGTCTTAAGTACCGCTGATGCGGACATCCTTGAGCTTGGAGAGGAACTGTAATGGCTAACCAGCGGATAGATCAGCTAAATGCTGAAACAACACCAGCCGCAACAGATGTGTTGCCTATATATTCCATCGCAGGTAGTGATACCAAGAAAATTACAGTTAAGAATTTAGTACAGCAAGGCGCTGCCTTAGTAGATGATGCATCAATACCAGTAGCCAAGGTTAATCTGAGCGGCATTAACGGCAGCAATATTAGTGCTGGTACGATTACAGCTTCTAAGCTTGATACCGCCACTATCCCGGTTACAGGTGGTGTAACTGTTAGTTCTAGCAATTTACAATTGGTGGCACCTACCAGCCCGATTGTCAGAAATGCAGGCACCGGCAGCCTTGAACACGCAACAAGTGGTGTTACTGCTGGTACCTACACAAAATTAACAGTTGACAACAAAGGCCATGTAACAGCAGGAACAACACTAACCGATGCAGATATACCTAGTCCTACTACTACTGCTGGAACATATACAAAAGTTACGATTGATACTAAAGGCCGTATAACGGCAGGTGCAAACTTAGCAGAAGCAGATGTACCACTCGCTAACACAGGTGTTACCGCTGGAACATATACAAAACTAACAGTTGACGCAAAAGGCCGTGTCACAGCAGGAACAACACTAACTGATGCGGATGTACCAGCACTAGCTAATAGTGGTATTGCCGCTGGTACATATACAAAACTAACAGTTGATGTTAAAGGTAGAGCAACAGCAGGCACTACTTTAACAGCAGCAGATTTACCAATTGCAGTAGTTGGTACTGTCGGTGCAGTATCACCGGGAACTGGACTTAGCATTACAGGTGGTGGCGTTGTAAACCACAGCAATAGTGTTACGGCTGGTACAACAAGTGGTATTACATTTGACGCACAAGGACATATAACTGCGGCAGTTGCATTAACTGGCGGTGATTTACCTGTTGCTACCAGTGGTGTTATTGGTGGTGTTAGACCAGGCACTGGTTTAACTGTTAATGGTTCTGGAATCCTTGATGTTAGTGCTGCTACTAATGCCGTATTAGGTGGCGTAATTGCTGGTGCTGATTTTGCTGTTAATTCTGGCAATATATCATTAGCAACACAAGGCGGACTTACTGCTGGTACTTATACAAAAGTAACAGTTAATTCAAAAGGTATTGCGACTGGCGGTAGTACATTAGCTGCTGGTGATATACCAAACCTTGCAGCATCACAAATTACAAGCGGCAACTTAGATATTGCACGAATTGCAAATAATACAATTACAGGTGCCAAGTTAGCTAATTACGCAGTATCTAAAATCGGCGATACGCAACCAACTGCTGATCATATTGGCCAGTTCTTTTTTAACCCAATTTCAAGAGATCTGTTCCTTTTCGATGGGAACGTTTTCCAGCCAATTGGTATTTCAGTTGGCGAGATTGTATTTGCCGGTACATTTGATGCAAGTGTTGGTGGTGGCACAGGCCATGTGGCATCAGTTACAGCAGAAGGTACTGCTATTGGTTTAGTATCAGGTTCACCATTACCTGCCGCTGCTACTGCTAATAACCGTTACTATCTAGTTGTAAGCGAAGCAGGCACCATTACTAGCGGTAATGCACCAAATGTTGCTTTAGCACCTCCTGATATTATTTTGTCAACTGGTATTCAATGGACAGAAATTGACGTAAGCCAAACATTTACTAGCGTTAGCGCATCACAAGTTGCCTTTACGCCAGAAGGCACAATTGCAGCTAATAACGTACAAGCAGCAATTGAAGAAGTAAATAATGAAAAGTTAGGGCTAGCAGGTGGCACAATAACAGGTAATTTAGAGATTGGCAGCAGCGGTAGTTTAACTTTTGAAGGCACAACAGCAAACGCTTTTGAGACAACATTGGCGGTTGTTGATCCTACGGCAGATCGAACAATAACGTTACCAAATATAACTGGCACTGTAATAACAACAGGCGATACTGGTACTGTAACCAGCACGATGTTGCTGGATGGCACAGTCGTTAATGCTGATATAAATGCAAGTGCTGCAATTGATCACAGTAAACTAGCCAACATTACTGCTGGATCAATTTTATTAGGCAATGCTAGTAATGTGCCAACTGCTACCGCCGTAACAGGTGATGTAACTATTAGTAATACAGGTGTTACTGCTATTGCAAGTGGCGCTATTGTTGACGCAGACGTTAATGCCAATGCCGAGATTGCTGTAAGCAAATTGGCTGATGGTGCAGCTCGTCAGTTGCTACAAACAGATGCTGCTGGCACTGGCGTGGAATGGGCTAGCAATATTGACATTCCTGGCACGTTGGATGTAACCGGCGCGGCGGTGTTTGATAGCACCGTTGCCGTGACTGGTGCGCTGACCAAGAGCGGCAGCAACGTTGTCACAGTAGGAGATACCGGCACTGTTACTAGCACAATGTTGCTAGATGGCACAATTCTGAATGCAGATATAAATGCTAATGCTGCAATTGCAGGCAGCAAAATCGTGGCTGCGACAACAAGCGTGGTAGGCGCGGTGCAGCTCAGCGATAGCACCAGCACTACCAGCAGCATATTAGCTGCCACGCCCACAGCAGTTAAAACTGCCTACGACTTAGCCAATGCTGCATTGCCTAAAGCAGGCGGCGCAATGACTGGTGATATAACGCTAAATGCCCAAGCTGATCTGCGTTTTGCTGATGCTGATAGCAGCAACTGGGTTGCACTGCAAGCACCTACAACAATCGCGGCAAATGTTACATGGACACTGCCTGCAACAGATGGTACGGCATCGCAAGTATTAAGCACAAACGGCAGCGGTACTTTGAGCTGGGCTACAGCAGCAAGCGGTGACGTAACACTCACAGGCACGCAAACGCTTACTAATAAGACGCTTACATCCCCAACATTAACAACACCAGTATTAGGGACTCCAAGTTCTGGTACTCTTACTAACTGTACTGGACTCCCTATCAGTGGTTTAACAGCATCAACATCAACTGCATTAGGTGTTGGTTCAATTGAGCTTGGTAATGCAAGTGATACGACTTTATCTAGAAGTGCTGCTGGTGTATTAGCAGTTGAAGGTGTTGTTATACCGACCGTTTCTTCAACTAACACACTTACAAATAAGACCCTTACTGACCCTGCTATTGTCGGCACTATCCTAGAAGGCGTTTATACGATCACCGATGGTGCAGCATTTGAAGTTGACCCCGGCAACGGCTCGATTCAGCTCATCACCCTTGGCGCATCTCGCACACCAAAGGCCACCAACTTTGCCGCTGGTGAGGCCGTTACGCTGATGGTAAATGATGGCACAGCTTACACGTTGACTTGGACTGATGCCACTTGGGGCAGTGGTGGTGTTATATGGACTGGCGGCAGCGCACCAACACTGGCAACTAGCGGTTATACGGTTATACAATTTTGGAAAGTTAGCACGCAGGTGTACGGCGCATTTGTAGGAGCGGTGGCATGAGACATCCACATGGACTAAGGGCAGCGGCTGGTGTGCCAACTGGACCTAACATTGGCGGCGCATATCAAGGGGGCTTTTTTGCTGGTTACATAAGCCACACGGCTAATGGCGTGGCTACTCATGGCCTCATTGTTGCGCCCGCTGCATCAGGCTATAACGGCGGAAGCCCACTCCAATGGAAAACATCTAATACCAGTACAACGGGCACCAGTAGCAGTTATGACGGGGCTTCAAACTCAGCCAATATGAATAATGCCAGTCATCCAGCAGCACAGTATTGCGAAGGTTTGACGATTGGTGGCTATAGCGATTGGTATTTGCCTGCGCGTTATGAACTGGATATTGCCTACGAAAATCTTAAACCCACCACAGACAGCAATAACACATCCTATGGCATTAACGATTATTCAGTGCCGAAGCGCACAGCAAACCGCAGTGCTGGCACTCCTGCCCAAACGTCTATTGCGGCTTTTCAAAGCGGCGGCGGGGCAGAAGCCTTTGTTGCTGGCATCCACTGGTCATCCACGGAGGGCAGTGCCACGAACGCGTGGAGGCTGTTCTTCAGCGATGGCACCCAGAACTTCCTCAGCGGCAAGGGCAACGGCCTCTACGTGCGTGCGTTCCGCAAATTCGCTCTTTAATCCTTTAATTCTTTAGGCGCATTTTGGCAAAATATAAACATCTGCCTATTTATAAGCTTACTTATGACTTGCTAGAAGCTATTACCAGAGAAACTCGTCACTTCCCCAAGGACTTTAAATACTCTTTGGGGACTAAAATAAGAGACGAAGCCGTGGAACTCGTTGTCTTTATCTATAAGGCAAACGCAAGCCGCGAAAATCGAGAGGCCAATGTGCGCTTGATTCTTGAACGCCTACAAATTATTGAGCTGTTATTGCGACTAAGCAAAGACATGCGACTATTGTCTGTTGGTGCGTTTGCTTCGTTGGCCGTCCTTAGTGATGATATTAGTCGTCAAGCATCGGGATGGCTTCGTTCATCTGGCCGCAAGGCAGAGTCAGGAAATGGTTAAGGCTTTCCTGAGTGTCCTGTTATTTGGGAGCAAACCCGTTCTTTCTGAACGAGATGGCGAAAGCCAATGACACCATGGAGCATTCTGCGGTGTCATGTGTGAGTGTTTGCTCATCCTTTGTTGCTGACAACCACTGGTCATCCACGGAGAACAGTGCCACGAACGCGTGGAAACTGAACTTCAACAATGGCAACCAGAACAACAACAACAAGAACAACAACAACTACGTGCGTGCGTTCCGCAAATGACCGTGCCAGACATCTCTCGTCCTCCTACTGTTGAGGACGTTTTTTTTGCTTATTATGATTGCCGCAGGCAGAAGCGTAATTCATGGAGCGCACTGAAATTTGAAGAACATTTAGAGAAAAATTTAATTCAACTACATCAAGAACTAGTTGACCGCACTTGGACGCCAGAAAGACTTTCATGCTTCGTCATCACTTTTCCTAAGCCCCGCGAAATCTGGGCATCTGATTTTAGGGATAGAGTGGTTCAATGCGTATTTTACAATAGGTGGCAAGAGCGTTTTCATAATTCTTTCATTTATGACACTTATGCTTGCATTCCTGCCCGTGGCACTTTAATGGCAAGCAAAAGGGTGGAAAAAATGATGAGAAGCGCTAGTAATAACTATCAAGATGAAGCATTTGTACTGAAGGCTGATTTTGCCAATTTTTTTGTTTCCATTGATAAGTTTATTCTTGAGCAAATTCTTTTGCGACGCATTACAAGTGAGTGGGATCAATGGATGTGCAGAAAAATTTTGTGGACTGACATTAGAAGCAATCCACTAATTAAAAGCAGTAAAAAGTTGCTGAATATGGTACCTAAATTTAAAAGTTTATTATGGGCTCCTTTTGACAAGGGGCTTCCAATAGGAAATTTGACTAGTCAGTTTTTTGCAAACATCTACTTAAACGAAGTAGATCAATTCGTCAAGCATCAATTAAAGGGCAAGCATTATGGGCGATATGTGGATGATATTATTATGTTTCACGAAAGCGGGAGGAAATTATTTCAACTGGTAGAAGCAATCGACGACTTCTCTCGTTCCCACCTTTCCATAGCCCTTCATCCCAAGAAGACCAGTATCAATAGGATTAAAAATGGAGTGAACTTTGTCGGGTATATTATTAGGCCATGGACGAAATACATTAGGCGCTCAACTATTTCAAATTTGATGAGAAAAATAGAAGATCCACTGTTCTGGCGAGATGCTGACGTACAAGCCTCGGTTAATAGCTATTTAGGTTTTTTGAAGCATGTAAACGGTTATGGCGCAAGGAGAAAAATCTGTCAACGGTTAGAATGGTTGGGTCATCCATCAAACAATAAGATGACCAAGCTCATTGCCAAATAGCACTATGTACGTTTTCGCCCCCAACCAGACCGTCGAGATTTTTCCCTACTCAATCGGCGCTCTGCGACGCGACAACCCAAACACTAGCTTTCCTGCTAATCCATCGGACAAAACGCTGGCCGATTGGAATGTGTTTCCAGTGGTTGAACAATCACCACCGGAATACAACCCAGCTAATCAAAACCTCAATCAGCTTAATCCGACACTTGTTGATGGTGAATGGTTGCAAACCTGGCAGGTCGCTGCTGCCAGCGCAGACGAAATTATTGAACGCACTGCCGCTAAAGAAGCCGAAGTGCGTCAACAGCGCAATGAATTGCTTAGCGCCTGCGACTGGACGCAGTTGCCTGATGCACCAGTGGATCGCACCGCATGGGCTACTTACCGACAAGAACTGCGCGACATCACCGCTCAAGCTGGTTTTCCGTGGAATGTGCAATGGCCTGTAGCGCCGTAACCCTACTCGTTTTCTCGATAAATGCCAACCATCGGGAATATAAGTAGTCACCAGCACCAAGGAGCTAGACTAGGGGCAACATTAGCCTGAACCGTGGTCGAATTAGTCGCTGCTATTGCTGGCGCATCCATCAGTGCGGCTGCGATGGGCGCGATGGGATTTAGCCGTCGTAATGATGAGGCTCGCAATGCAGTAATCAGGCTTACTGCCGCAGTGGAACATATTGCTACCCAATTAGAGGTGCTTCATACAGACATTAAGGAAGATCGCAAGGAAACTTTTCAACGCCTTAACCAAATCGAAAACAGAGTCAGCAAACTCGAGGTTAGATAGCAGCTAGACTGAATGTGACGTTCGCCACAGTTTTTTGTGGACTTCCTATCTCACCCAGCTTTTTGGATTGTTGTTGCAGCAGCATCTGAATTGATCGCGCTGTCACCACTGAAATCCAATAGCATCATTCAATTGGTATTCCAAATCCTTAACCTGTTGCATACAAAAAAGGGCTGATCAGTTTCGGCACACCACTTTGGCAACAGCGTCTTGAATTTGCCATCCGTCAATGGTGGTTTGAAAAGACGTTACCAGCCAAATTGGATGCTGCCGAAGCTGAATGGCATAAAGCACAACCTGCGCCGCCACCGCCAATCGTAATAGAACACCCTATTAACGATGAGTTACAAACAGGCGATAGTCGCTTGTTAGGTGGTGAAATTTCAATCCATGCACCTTATGAGCGCTCATGAATTTTCTAGCAGCGGCAAAAGCAACAACAAAGCCAACGCCGTTGCCACACCAGCAGGCGGCATGGACATGGGCATGGGAACTGCTAGCACCAGATGAACAAAAAACATTCCTCGATAAATTCAGGGCTGA
>Ga0214923_10003598_pt1 | contig 19334 bp, 16 predicted proteins | sample LL1510_MetaG_FD_177993 | JGI IMG/M metagenome (GOLD analysis project Ga0214923, IMG submission 177993) | Freshwater microbial communities from Lake Lanier, Atlanta, Georgia, United States - LL-1510 | ecosystem: Environmental > Aquatic > Freshwater > Lake | place: USA: Georgia | collected...
AGTGGAGCTTTTCTAAACTTCTCTCCTCATTTTCAAACCCAGAGCAAACAGATTTTATCTTTGGTGTTTCAAATAGAAAGAAATCATCTGGCATAAGGTTTTCACCCCAGGATGGTTACGCATTTGCGCATTTATTTGCGCTCGCCCTCTACACCTACGAAAACGGCCTGCCTGAAACCATCAAAGCCATAAAGAAAGAGCTAGCAGAAAACAGCGAAGAGAAGCCTAAGTTGGTGTTGCCAGAGGTTAAGAAGGAGATTGAGGGGTAACATGACAATTCCAAGATCTGAACGCTTACGCATTACCCAAGAGGTTTACAAGCAATGGCAGGAGATATACGGTGATAGGGAAGATGCCGAAGCAGAGTCCGCAAATTGGGATATGTTAAATAAAGCAATGGCAGAAGCTGAGGAGAAGTACAAAGATCGGCCAGCTAACTCATGAGAAAAAAAATTCCTAAAAAAGTGCGGGCGACCATGGCTGAGAATAAGTTGCGAAGTGAAGGCGCCGAGTTTTTAGTACTAGCAAATTTACTCATACGAGATATCCAGGCAACAAAGGCGTATTCAAATTTTCCAGGGTGGGATGTACTTGCTGTGAATCCAAAGACTGGAAAGCAAGCAAGAATTCAAGTTAAATCGCGATGGGCTACAGATTCTGGAAATTTCCTGGTACAAAACTTTGAATGTGATTTTGTGGTTTTAGTGTATTTGAATCGCGGATACAATTTTGGAAAGCGCAGTCGAACTGAAAGTGGAGTAAAAGATCCTCAATATTGGATATTTCCAACCAAGTATTTACTTCGATTTAGCAAAAAGGGAAAGTCCTCTGGAAATTTTGGTAAGTCAACCTCATTCCGCAAAAATAAAATGCCGGGCGGGGGAGCTAAATTTGAGAATGCCTGGCAGCAAATTGCAGATTATATTAACGGTATTTAGGCTAGAAAAATTTATCAAATTAAGCGTGCTGTATAATACAGCAAGTAAGTTTCAGACGGTTAGACATTAATTACTCGCAAGAGTGTATTAATTTAATACAGTAGTTACCTCCTAAACCCACCCTTTCCAAGTCCCAATATGTTTCTCCCACTTCATTTGTAGATCTTTAGTACCGCCATAACTTTTAAAGTTTATGATCTCAACTTCATAGCCGCACTTACAGTGCGCTACACAGATCATGACGCCATCAACCTCTGGGTAGGTAAGTGAGAATTGATGCTTTCCATGTGATATTCCAGTAAGAATTATTGATCCCATTGTTTAACCTCCTGCTCATTCCGATGATGTCATTCATCATCGGCAGGTCTTCCTTTAGAACCACCGTGCGCGGAAGGTGCGGTTGGTACTAAGCAAGCTAAAGGGCTTAATGCTTAGTTCTTGACCTGCTCAAAGTATAGGCCTAGTAACTGTCAGTAGCGGCAGCTAGCCTGTAATAATGAATATGAAATCAACAGAGCCAGAAGCTTGTAGGCCAGTATTTATTGAGGTGCCTAAACCGATAAGGGATTTGAGTTCAATGGAGAAGTGTATTTTTATAGAACAAATCATTCAAGCAATTAGTGAATCAACGAGTAAAGAAGAAAGGGTGTAAATCCAGATTTTAGATAAATCAACCAAGTATTTTGTTCAGACTCATATTGATGGCAGCTGTTTTGCTTACTATCGCCAGCGGTATGAGAACAACGGCTTATATGAGGAGATTTGGCAACAAAAATATAAGAAATGGAAACACATTCCTGGGCGGTTGATCTGGATGCAGATCAGCGGGGAGTGCACATTAGCTCAAGTTAGTTATGATCAGTTTAAGCAAATATTGCCAGAGGCTTTTGAGGTTGAAGGGGATATCAACGATGTGTCGTAATTCTGATTGGTGCACCGAACTTGATCCTAATCCTGAAAAGTGGAGTAAAACTTGTCCACTTCCACCACCAGAGTATTTCAATAAATCATTAAATGCTTTTATCAAAGCTTTTAGAGCGGCTGAAGCAGGAGAAAAAGATATAGCCATTAAATTATTAAGTGACACTAACGGACAGGAATTGCGCAATTGGTATATCGAGCATGGCCAAATGTCTGGATGGCATTACAGAGTAAAAGCTCTTAAAAAACCAAAACCTAAGAAGTACAACGGAACACTTGAGAAGAACAAAAGTTTTGCCAAATATGAAACTCAGGTTTATCAACGAGATGGTTATAGGTGTAGATATTGCGGTCTAAAACTAATTGATACCAAAGTACTACTTAAAATGGAGAAAATGGTGGGTAAAAAGTACTTTAAAGTGAAGGGAAAAAATAATGAGCGTCATGGCGTTGCACTCGTACTTAGAGCAACAATCGACCATATTAAGCCACTTAGTCGTGGAGGTCGTACAAGATTGGATAATCTTGTAACTTCCTGTTGGAGCTGTAATTACGGAAAACTCAATTCAACATTAGAGCAATTAGGGATATTAAACCCCTTGAAGAGGCCTATCAATCAAAATCGATACTGGAATGGATTAATGCCTTAATGAGAATTTACTCTTGCTATCTTGATAAAGGGGATGTTTGATTTCACTATGAAACAAATCCCAAGACGCAACCCACTTGTTCCAGCAGATATTGCAGTGCAAGTACAAGAGTGGAAAATTCTAGGAAAGCCACGTCAAGGGGGGATTGACTGGAATCTTGCTAGTTGGGTGAAGGAATTCCCTGAGCATAATGAATTTCTACTTGAGCTAAAAAGGAAAAATCTCGGGCTGCTTGATCGAAACACTGTCCATGGAGTAGTTAGCAGTTGCTTAACTAAAGGTGAGTTAGAAGTAGCATTTTTAGTAGTAATGATTTGGGGATTTGGATTTCGCGGCTATGGTCGTTTTCGATCAAACAAAATCATGGAGGACAAGGCATTCAAAGGTTCTCTGAAGAAAACCATCGAAGCGCTAGATAAAGGTGATGTATTCGGTGCCTACGAGCACTTAATTGAAAACGGACCAGATGGACTTGGATGTGCATTTGGAAGTAAGTTTTTATATTTTGCCGCCGCAAAAAAAATGGAGAATTACCCATTAATAATTGATAGTCTGGTTTGCACAGCCATTAATAATTCTGGGCTTGCTCGTGTCGCAGTGCAATCGCTAAAAGCTGATAAGTATTTTGAACTCATAAAGAAATTTCATGAGGCAGCAGCTTTTTATGAGATACAGCCTGATGAGTTAGAGGAGTTACTTTTCACAAATGTATACAAGATATATTCATCCAGTGATTGGTCAATTGTTCAAGATTCTCAGCTAAGTCGCAATCAAAAAATGGCGTGGGCTATGTTGCTAGCGACAGATATTGAGCGAAAATCAAATACAGTAACTGTTAGTCGTACTTTTCCAGGTGGTGGGCAATATGACTGCGTGCGAATCAAAATATTTAAGCGGTTGGATATGGAGTTAAATCTAAATGGTGGCATCTTTGTCCATTCAGAGCTAGTCGGCCGATTTGACTGGTCATCAGCAATCAAATTGGGAATTCTCAAAACTTCAAAGCGACTTCGAGGCACTGAAGGTGAGTCTGAGCGTGCGATGCCGAGTGCAAGTTCAAATGCATATGTCTGGCTGTCAAGAGCACTAATTGGTGATGCTGAGATTGATGTTGATGATTTTGTTGAACTGGAACATTTGTCGGAAGAATCTAAATCTGAATTGGAGCAACGTTTTAAGCATAATTCAATCTCTAAGAGAATTTGGGTTTTGTATAAAAACCAACAGGTATGTGGTTTATTGGACTTCCAGCGGGCAATTGCGACTGATCTAGCTGGTAATCAGACAATTATAAAAGAGGATAGCCATATGCCGTATGAGATGTATGACGGCCCGGATTTAGATGCTTAACCATCACTGTCAGTCACTAGGGACAGTATTACCCCATGAGTGAAAAAGAGACCGCCTTTCGTGTGACAGGACGTTTGAGTTTTGATTATCAAATTATTGTTCAAGCAAAAGATTTTGAGGAGGCAGCCTACTTTGCAACTGATATTGATTTAGATAAGTGGACAGAGACGGGAAGTGATTGGGAAGTTTTAGATGTCTCAAAGAATTACTTCTTAAGGCGGGTAAAAGTTGATCAGCCTGAATCGTCAATAACTTCGCCCACTCCAAGGATTGTCACCGAGAGTGAGTAAGTTGTAGCCATGGAAACCAACATAGCTCAAAAGATCACTGCCTTCGCCACCATCCTTGCACTGCCATTCGCACTCGGTGCATTTATTCTCACCTGGGCACCTGCTCAACAGTTTTACCTTAGTGATCCAAGAGGTGATGGTTATGTGCCACCTAGAGGTATTGAAAAACTAATCACAAAGGTTCAAGAATCCACAGTCACTATATTTTGTGAACCAAATGATCCTAAAAAAATGGGTAGCTTTGGCTCTGGCTGGGCAATTGATTTAGAACATGATCAAGGCAAGAGATATCCAACCACCCTAATTACTAACCACCATGTAATTGATGAGTGTTTAGATGGTAAAGGGAAAGTCAGAGTTGCTGCCCTTTATGGGGACAAGTATCAGGCTGTAATTGATAACTGGGATGACGAAAATGATTTAGCATCAATTGCTTCAGCCCTTAAAGTAACTCCACTAAAACTATCTAAGTATGAACCTTTTCCAGGTTACTGGGTAGCAGCCATTGGAAGTGCTGATGGTTATGAAGGCTCTGTTGCATTTGGTAATGTTTTAAATGGAACAAAATTAGAGATCCTGATGACCGCACCCCTATCTCGCGGCAATAGTGGTGGACCACTAGTTGATAACGAAGGCAATGTGGTTGGTACTAACACCTTTGGTCGGATCGATGAGCAATACAATGGAGCTATGTCATTAAACGCGCTTTGTGTGAAGATTATGGAGTGTGAAGGTGAAGTGTTTTGGAATGCGGAGGATTAGTGTCTGATTTTCAGACATAGAATTAGATGAGTAACATTTTATCCTTACCAAACGAACTTAGCGAAGATAAAAATCATTTAGTTATCTTTGATTGTACAAAACTTTTTGGACAAGAATTTGGCAAATTCTGTGACTTTAAAATGACAGAAATAGATGGCCTAGACTGGTTAAAAAACCTCAGCAACTTACGACAGCAGTACAAAGTAAATTTATACGACTTGGCATTTCTGTTGAAAGAAATATTGAATTCTGATTCTCCACTGAGAAGAATACTTCCAAAATCGACCTCGTTTTATAACAAGTTAACGATACTCAAAAGAGTAAGAAATGAGAATCAGCATTTTAGTTTTAAGCACACAAATAGTGCTACTAAAGAAGTTGTAGAGATTTACTTCGAAATATCATTAGAGTTAAATCTTTCTATCTGTATAGAAGAATTCAACTTAATGATTAGAAGGTTGAATGATTTAGAAGCTGGTAAAAGTTTCCAAGTTGATCCAAATTTAATTTCAAAATTAGGCGAAATAGAAACGCAAAAAGCTGAAATGGAGGATCAACTTATCGAAAAAAATCTATTGCTACTTGATAAAGAAAAAAAATTAGATTATGTTCAAAAAATGATTTCAGAAAGTAACTCAAAAATTGAGAATTTAACTAAATCTAACGAGCAGAAAACTTCTGCTTTTAATAAGTTGAATGAAGATTTGGAAAAATCGAAAAAAGAAGCTCAGAAATTAAGAGAACAAGTGCGCGAGCTAAACGCTCAAAAAGAATCTGATGAAATTACTGAAAAAGAAATTGAAAAGATAATTGCATCATTAGCGACAAGTCTTTCTGCAAATAATGAAGATTCTCCTAACCAGCAGACTCGTAAGGAACAACTAAAAAATCCTCATACAAAGATTGGTAGTTTATGGGATAAGCCAAAAGGTAAGAGGAAAATCACTCTATCAGTTGGTAGACGTGACCTTGTTGATTCAAAAACAAGTAAGCCACTGGAATATATTTCAGAAGAATCAAGAATGGAGATTGCCGAAGACTGGCTATTAGTGCGACCTTCCGGCGGAAGGGTATTTGTTGATGATGATGGTAATGCGTCCACACTAATTGGAGAATCCCTAGTTTATCTGGGCAATATCTCTGATTTTTTAGATTAAACCACGGGGAAAAATCTGAAAAATGATTGATTCACATTGTCAGATTTAGGTGGCAAGCTAAGAGCATGAGTGAAAAAACTAGAGCCCGAAAAGAACCACCGAGCCCTGAAGCGAATAATCAAGATGTATTTGTTTGGGCTCTGTATTTATTAGGGGGCGCTGATAAAGATGTTGACGTAGAAGAGATATATTTAAAATGTTTTGAACTAGCGCCGGCTAGATTAGGATGGAGAACTCATCCCGAGATTCCAGATTACAAGAAAACTTCAAAGGCTTTGCAGTCAATTGAAGCAACTACGCACGTGGGACTGTTACACCGCCCTCACAAATATTCCCGACGTTTAACCCTCGAGGGTGTTAAGTGGGTCGAAGCCTACAAATCAATTCTCGAAAAGAATTATTCAAAAGCCATTGTGCTGGCATCCAAAACTACTAACCAGCATGAAAGAAAGCGCCACGAATTAAAAAAGTCCGATGCCTGGGCAAAATTTTTGATTGATCCATCAACTGTTGAAATATCGGATGTGGCGGCGGCTTTACAGTGTTCTGCGGCAAGCCCAATGTCCGTCTGGTCAGGACGTGTTAATGATCTAAGGCGAACAGGGGATTTACTCTCAGATGAATCGATATTGAATTTCGCAGATTTTGTTGAATCACAATTTATTAGTGGGAGAAAATCATGACCATTAAGAAATCTGGCGATCTTCAATATACCGCCCGTGCATTTAAGCAGGATTCAGAAGACGCGATGAAAGGAGATGTTGTTCGTGCCTTAATCGAACTGATAACAAATGCTGATGATGCTTACAACTCTAAAGGTGGAATAATTCAAATCAGACTTCACAAATCTGAATCACCATACCAAGTCAAAATCTCTGTCCACGATAAAGCAACGGGCCTTGATGCCGATGGATTGGAAAAAGCTTTTGCTCGTTTAGGTGATTTAAATCAAAAATTTGTTGGCGATATGGGAACCCGTGGACTATTTGGACGAGGCGCTAAGGATGTTGCAGCATTAGGTAAAGCAAGGTTTGCCTCAATTAAAGCTGGAAAGTTCAGTTCACTGGAGATCGATCCAGTAAAAGCCAAATTTAATATGGAGGATATTAATGAAATCCCCACAAACTCTGCATACGAGGAGTGCCTCTTAAAGGAGGGCGAAAGTGGTTTGACTGCAGAGTTATTTGTCGCCACTATCCACCGTATTCCAAGTGCTACAGATATGGTTACCAAACTTCAGAGTCATGTTCAACTGCGAGATTTATTGAATCGAAACGATGTATTTTACTTTGATGGGAGATCTAAACTAGAAGTGAAATTGCACGGACTTGTGCCAACAGGAGAAAAAGTTATTGATCAAGAATTGATCATTCCCAGGTTTAAGCATCCAGTAAAGATTGAAATTTATCGACTGCCCGTTAAGGAAACTTCAACGCTTGATGAATATTCAGTTCATGGACTTGTTGTCTCAGGTCGAGGTGCCGCTTATGAGAATAGCTTCTTGCATCTTTCGAAGAGACCAGAAGCAGGATGGTTTTGTGGCCGATTGGATGCTCCTGAAATCCATGATCTGGCACGATCGATTGATACTGATAAAAATGCGAGCGAACTTAACCCGACTAGAATCGTGAGTCGTCAGCGAGACGGACTTGTACAAAATCATCCTTATTTCCGTGCACTTGGGTCAGAGGTAGAAAAAATCTTAAAGCCTCTCTTTGATGCAATGGCTGATGAGGAAGGTGCTCAACGAAAAGAGGGAGACAAGCTACGCAAACGATTTGACGCTCTTAGTCAGGTTTTAGCTAACACTTTGCAAGAAATTTTAGATGAGGCAGATGCTGGTGAACTTCCAACTTCCTCGGATGATGATGGAAGCAATTTCGCCCTCTCAATAATCCCTCCTCGTCGGGTGATCAAAATTGGAGAGACTGTTTCGCTTACGGTACGTGCCCCAGAAACTTTCGATCTTGAATCAATTAAATTTACGCTCACTTCTGAATCATCCCCGTTTGAAATTGTTGATTCTGGGAAGATTTTGTGGAGCAAGCACCCTCGTCTTCCTGTAAAGCAGAGAACTATTCGTGTGCTTGCAAAATCTCGCGGCACAGGCACATTAAGTGCATATACTGGAAATGTTCGAGCCGAATGTGAATTGATTGCCGTTGCCTTCGAACCAGTCACTGAGGTCGAACCAGAATCCTTGATATTTGATCCTATCCACGTGAAAGTGGCTCCAACAAAGGCTAAGAATTTGCTTCTGCGAGGACCGCTTGAGTTTATTGGCGAAGTGGTTCAGATTAATTCCACAACCGCAGGCTTGGAAGTTCCAAACCAAGCAAGGTTTAAAAGTTCTAAGAGTGGTAAATCAGCTGAAATTTTGATTAGAGCTCTGGCTGGGTTGGATGAAGGTGAAGCAATTGTTACAGCGAAACTGGAAGAGAAAATAGCAAATTGTTCAGTAACAATCGTTGAGAGTGCAAGAAATAAGAATCCAAAGATAAGGATGGAAATAGTTGGGCAAGATAATCCGCCTCGAAGAGTAGATACTGTGCCAGAAGATGGACAATTAGTTATTAGGATTTTTGGAAAACATAGATCTATTTCTAAAGTGCTTGGTCGAGTGATGGAAAATGGGTTTGAGCACGAAAACTCACCTTCTGCGCAAGCAAGTATTGGTGAAATTATCGCGTTACAGCTTTCAATCTATGCTGTAGAACGAGATTCAGAAAAGCATCCTGATAGATACCCTGATGCATCAAGCATTTTTGCTAAGCAGCAGGAGTTCATTCCTAGATTCATAATTGCACTTCAGTCAGGCTTACTGGATCTTCAGTGATGCAGTACCTATCTGACCGTCTTAAGAGACCTGATGATATTTATGAAGTATTTCCATGGGATGAATTAGCGGCGAAATCACAATACACTTTACAAAGGGCAATTCAAAGAAGTAATGTTTATCAAACTTCAGAATCGACTGGCTTTAGCTTTGAGTTGTTAACAAAAATTTCGATTCAAGATTTATTTGATGCTAGAAGTGTTGGTCCCATACGAGCTGAAGAGCTGATTACTGAATTGATCACTTTTTTCGAAAATCTTAATACAACTAAGGATTTAGATTCTGCAGCGAGCTATACTTCACAAATAGTATCTACTTCGTCATTACAAATACTTGCCAAATTAACGGTTGATGATGATCTAGAGAAATATCTAAACAGAATTGGATCTGTTAATTTGCTGACTCCTCAGCAGAGACACACACTATGCGAGGGATTATTACCCAGCAATAATCCGTTTGTAAGAATGATGTTCGGAAAAAGAAATCAGGAAAAAGCTCTTGAGCATCTAATAGATGCCAACCTTAGATTGAGTTTTGCACTTGCAAAACGACTATACGTAGATCGAGATATAAGAGCTCGAACTATCGCAGGAAATTTAGGATTACTTGCAGGAATCAATACTTTCTCGGATAGGCCTAATCATGATTTCGAAAGTCATGTAATGAAATGGGTGCGTAAGTTCATTGAAGATTTGATTGGCTCTTTTAATCTTTCATATGATGACATAGTTGAGTTGATGTTGCATTCAAACAGACTTCAGTCTGATTCAAATCACTATGTGGAAGAAATTAAAACAGAAGTTCCTTTTGAAAAATGCAATACATTTTCTGAGTTGTACGAAGAGTTAGATCTAGAGTTATTAAAATTGCCAAAGGTTAATGCCCGAGCACTAGCCATGTTGAAGCATCGTCATCAAGCATTTAGGGAACCAGAGCTAACTCTTGACGATATAGGTAAAGAGTGGGGAGTTACTCGTGAGCGAGTTAGACAGATAGTTGAACCACTCATGAAGGTAAAACTAGAAATTGAGAACGATATTCCACTGATTTTAAAAGCGGTTGAAATTTTCGAAGAGTGTGAGGATGAAATTCAACTTAATACCAGATTGTATAACGAGGGGTTATCTCCCGGAGAGGAGATTTCTTGGCAACAGCTTTTGGGGCTTACTCGGATAATTGCTCCGGACACCTTGTCCAACCGCGTATATGAAAAGCATCTGGCAATGGAATTTGAATCGGGAATCAATTCGCCTATTCGCAATTTAGTTAAGAAAGATCGTTCAAAATTTGGCCTTTACGACCTTCTAGAAGTTTCAAAAAAGTATGAAATAACTGTGGACAAAGCTTTCAATGTAATTTGTGCGATTTATCCAAGGTCCATTCGAAGTGGGAATTTGGTCCTAGCCAGAACGAAAAATTTAGATACGATGTTTGAAAATTCAATTTCTAAGCAATTAAAAGTAAATTCACCGCTCCAAATTAAGGAACTTTTAAAAGGATTACATCGTAGCGGAAAGCAAAGGGATGTTTCACTTATAGGTTCGACAGCTGATCTTTCCAATTTAATTTTGACTTTGGCAGGAGATCCACCAACTTACGAAAAAGCTTCTGGTGGCTTACTTAAAGAAGTTGAATTCCAAACTTTAGAGAAATGGTTAATCGAGATATTTAATGGTGCACATTATGGAATTTTGCACTCTAATGACGTTGTGAATTTTGCCCTACGTGAGGCAAGGATAAATCTCAATTCAGTTACCGTTTACCTGCTAAATAGTCCGATTATTAGATCGCATGGACGGTCGCTTTATAGCCTCGTGGGAACGGAAGTTACTCAAGACCAATTGGATTCCTACATTCAAATTATTCGTGGATCGTCAGAAGCCTCAGAAGTTTCATATGAAATGACCGATGCAACTAAGGGAATTTTGAGCGTGAAACCAAATTTAAATGTAATCACGAGCGGAATTGTATTTCCACCCCCAGGATATAAGAAGATATTTGAGGGTTTTGAATTCGAAACATCATGTTGCTGTGGTCAGTTAGAAACGATTCAAGCAGTTAAATTCTCACCATCTGGCTTTTGGACTGGTTTTACGGCAATGATTCGTCATGGATTCTCTCAACACCAAATGACTAAAGGATCAACCTTCCGTTTCGAATTTGATTTTGATCGGTCAGTCGTAAGACTCTTAGCAAACTAGATTCTTTCCAAATTTGATTCCTGCATTGATTTGCCTTTCAGACTCAACTTTAGTTAATCCGGAGGCCATTGCAGCCTCAAGCAAGCTTTCAGTGGACTTTCTTTCATCAAGTGAGCCCAGACCAATAATCTTTCCGATGTATGTTGCATGCTTTATGAGAGACTGATTTCGACGGCCTTCCGGTGTGTTGCGAATAAGTGTGCATCTTTCTGAAAGTATTTGTTCGGCGAATTCAAATGAAAATTTTGGATCGCTTGAGACGGTTGATGCGGAGTTCGAATATGAGGCAATTACACCCTTGCTACTAGGCTTTGATGAAAGTTCGTTCCTTAGCCAAGTTGGGAAATTTAAAACAACAGAATGATTTCCAATCGATCGATACTGATCTGAAACTCCATTTGTTGAATTTATAAGGCGAGAACCTTCGGCAACGATATAACCTCCTTTCGAACGTGTGTCGACTCGCCACCATCCGTTAACCTCTGTACCCTGTTTGATAGCAATGTTTTGATCATAGAAGTAGAGATGCATTCCGCCTGATGGAGTTTTAACTGAATATGTTTCAAATAATTTAGTATCACCAGCTTTCTTACAAATCTCCCTGAATACATCTTCTCCGTTCTTCACGCCGAGTTCATTCCAAGAATTCGGAGGTACTGCACCTTTTGATGTATCAAGATCAATGACTATTAAGTTGGAAACTTCGCAGGCAATTCCTATGTTCGCATTCGGATGCTCAGTCCACCAAGAGTCAATCTGCAAAGGATTTGTCGTTGCCCGGTTCTGCCAATCAGAGATCAGTGGCCTCTTTGAGTTCTCAACTAGCGGTATGACATAGAAGCCATTCTTTGCGTGTGCTAAAGCTGCTGCCTTCATCGAGTTTTGGACGATGGGTTTAATCAATCTAGCTAAAGTCTGTGGATCATTGACGGAATGCCCTGCTCGCACTTTTTGAAAAATTTGTCCAAACTCTCGAATTGATCCGTTTGAATCTTTCCCTATCTCAAGAATAGTTATGAATGACAGTTGAGCTTCCTTTATCTTCCTAAAGTAAGTTTCCTTTGCATTAAGAGGAAAGCCCACAGTAAGAAATCCATACTTTTCAAAACTCTTCAGGCCAATTCTTTCACTAAGAATTTTGGCGTCATCATCAAACGCGTTAAACATATGCCCAATTTGGGTGAGTGCGATGTCGACTTGGTACTGGTCTTTGAGAGATTTAGACATTTCTAGAATTTCAAGAGTTTTTGATGCGGCCTTTTTTGGTTGACTGGCGGAGATTTTACGCTTGTGCTCTTGAACATCTTGTGCAATTTTTGCTTTGCCAGTTACGTAGTTGATACCCCTAATCTTGCTCTTGCCATCCCATGCAATTTCGTCGACTACAACGACTGCATATCCCAAGTCTTCGATATTTGTCTGATATTTCGGGAGAGCCTTTATAGGAAAGCCAGCAACATTAGATGGACCACGCAGAAAAGTCTTGATATTCAAAATTTCAGAAAGGAACTCAGCATCTTCTTGGTAGGTTTCATAGAAAACTCCACATTGAATTAAGACGATATGCCTTGGGAAATCCTCTTTTAAATCAACCCACTGATCTAATAGAGATTTAGTTTTCATTTGTAAGTTCTAGTAATTCTCTCGGATGTATGCATAGGCACGATCAAAGAGATCGCCAGCTGGTGGCAGACCTGAATTCTTAAGAATCAAACGAAGCTCTTGTCGAACCATTCGATCTCCAGGGTGGGATGTCTGCCAGCCCGTGCCTCTTACCGGTTGAACCAATGAATCAACATTCTCTACAACGCTTTCAATTACAACTGGCACACCTTGAGGTTTAAACTCTTCAAATATCTGAGTCAACGCACCTTTACGAGGGTCTATTACTTTGATCTCGTTAATACGACCTTCATCATCAGCACGTTCCGCCTCCAGTAAGTCCTTAGCGAGCTCTAACAAATGGCGAAGGAATTCAACACTTTCTGCAGCACTTGAAATGCGACTTAAGCGAAGTAGCTCGAGCCGCTCTGCTAAAGATTTCCAAATCTTTATTCCTCCAGCACCTGCAATTCGCGCCTGAATTCTTTCTTCTAAACGCTGCAAAACCTCAAGTGCTGTTGGTGCAGGTGCTCCAATTTTGGGAGGAGCAGGAAATAAGCCATTGTCTCGCAGCGCTTCAAGAACCTCTGCGTCCATCGCAACTTTGTCTAATTTATCTGCGTCAATTGTGATACCAGTTAGATGCGTATGAACAATCTCCATAGTCTTCGCACCAAGTCTTTGCCAAAGTAAAAGATCGGCAGAGTTGTTTGGTGCAATCGATGCATAAACACGAGCTAGGAATCTGTAGCTCTCTTCAATCGGGCGAAGCTTGGTATCTGGCCATAAGAACTCAAACAGACCCTGGCAGCGCATGAACTTTGCAGCAAACTCATCTCGTTTATCAATCGTATCTAGAATCTGCTGTGCGTCATGGATTTGATTGAAAACAGATGCTTCTTTATCAACCTTCTCAAATTGAGAAATTGTGGTTGCAACCTCTGCAGTTAATTCACCTAGCAATATCTCAACATCTTCTTGATTTTGTCCAGGTTTCATTGTGGCTTTTGTTGATAAAGCTTTTGCGAGCTCTTTGCCTAAGCCAACATAATCAACAATCAACCCGTGTAGTTTCTGCTGGCCAGTTATTGGATTGGTCCATCTACGGTTTGTTCGACAAACTGCTTGGAAGAGAGTATGTGCACGTAGTGGCTTATCTAAATACATCACACCTTCAATCGGCGCATCAAATCCAGTAAGTAGTTTTGCGGTAACAATTACAAATTTAAGTGGATCATTGATATCTCTAAAGCGATCTTTGATAGTCGCCTCTTGCTCACGATCAATATTCCACTTATCCCACTCCTGAGGGTCATCTTTAACAGTTGTCATGACAACTGTTGCCTCTTCGCCCTTATCAAGTAGCGCGGTTATTGCTTCGTAATAAGCCACGCAAGTAGCCCGGTCATATGCAACAACTTGGGCCTTAAGTCCAAGAGGTGCAATACGTGCACGGAAGTGATCGACAATATCTTTACACACAGCTTCAATACGATCTTTATCTCGGACAACAATAGAGATGTGAGATGCACGGGCTGCAAGCTTGCCTCGCTGCTCATCCGACAGCTGCTCCTCATCAGCTAGTTCATCAAAGGCAGCCTGTAAATCTTCACCATTCAAGTGGAAGTTAACTAATCGAGTCTCAACGTGCACAGGAAGTGTTGCCCCATCATGGATGGAACGCTCAACTGAGTAATGGTTAAGCGCACCATCTGGATCATCCATATCGCCAAACATTGAGAAGGTGTTCTTATCTTCTGTAGATATTGGTGTACCAGTAAGACCGATGAACTTGGCATTGGGTAGCGCCTCCCGCATATCTAAACCAAGACGACCCTCTTGAGTTCTATGTGCTTCATCAACCATCACCACAATGTTGGCTCGATCATTGAGTAGCCCTGCCTCAGCAAATCTAAAGATCGTAGTAATGATTACACCGCGTGCATCATTTTTTAGCAAGGCTCGTAGCTCATCTTTAGTCTCAGCTGTCTTAAGAGATTGAATACCTACAGATTTAAATTCAGATTCCGTCTGTTGAATAAGCTCCAAGCGATCCAAAACAATGACAATTGTTGGCGCATCCAGTTCACTCTCATGGCGAAGCTTGGCCGCTGCATAAGCCATTGCAAATGTCTTACCTGAACCTTGGTGATGCCAGATCAATCCCTGCTTCTTCTTTGGATCCTTACAACGAGCAACAATCGCATCAACCGCTTCAACCTGCGGATAACGAGGAATTACCTTGGTGCGAAGTGCCCCATTGGCTGTTCTGCGTGATGAATACAAAGTAAAGGTGCGCAAGATATCTAGCACCATTTCAGGAGTAAGTAATAGCTCCGCAGATCTCAACATATTAGGAAGCCCTGGAGGCATGATCACATCAGTTGTTGATGACCAGTTCAACCATAACTCTGGCGGCTGTCCCACTGCGCCATATCTAAACTCACGTCCTTCTGATGCAAAGGACAAGACATTGGGAACAAAGAACTCAGGAGTCTTCTTCTCGTAAGCATTGTGAACATCAGTTGCGCCGTTTAGCCAAGAGATGTTCTTATCCTTTGGAGTCTTCATTTCACCAACAACTAGGGGAAATCCATTGACCCATAGAACTAAGTCATACCTACGATGCTCACGGCCAATATGGAAAGTAGCCTCTGTCGTAACTCGCAGAGTATTCGCCTTAGGGTTTTCAAAATCAATCAGATTAACCTGCACATCTTTATCTGTACCTATGTATTTGATCGTTCTGCGCCCACATAGCCAAGCAATAAACTCCTCGTTAGAGGCAACAAGTCCATCATTTCGAACACCCAGTAGAACTGCACGTAATTTCGATAGAACCTCATCAGCTCGAGCAGGGGCTTTTGCAATTTCAGGATTCAAATTAACTAAACCTTTTAATACATCATCACTTAAGAAAACACTTTCAAATGGGCGTCCAAGAGTTTCATCCTCTACCCAGACCCAACCGAGTCGAGAAAGATGATCTGCCAACCCCATCTGAACCATCTTCTCGTCGATGCTCTTTTCAATCTGAGACATCACGCAGCACCCATGACTTTGTCGTAGCTGGCAGGAATTTCGTGTTCTCCACTTAGCAGATTGCTGAGCATGCCAGCACGCAGCTCTTTCGAATCTTCAATAGAACTCTGCGTCGCTTCAATCACTTTATCAAAATTCTCAAGAAGATCGACAAATTTCTCTTGAATTTTCATTGGTGGTATCAGTAATTTGATTCCATTCATAGACGCTTGAGTTAACTTACTCCTTGTTCCAAATGAAACGTATTGTGAATAGTCAACTTTGTTGAGGGATTCCATAAGAAAGTAGGAATTAATAATTGTCTTGTCAGCTCTCAGAACGTGAGCATGATTGTTCACCCAAGAAGGACCTTGAATTAAGTAAGCCTTGCGGGCAGACGGATCTGCAAAATCAATCGCGTCCTCGCCTAGCAAGACTAATTCTTCATTGAAAATATACTCGTCAATCCAGCCTGTCTGTCCATTGGCACCGTAGTAAGGAATTTTGCCTTGTCTATCCTCGCGCTCTGTCGCGTTAATTGGTTTTCTCATTCTGTCTAGCACTTCAACTACTTCAGGTAGATTTCGTACAACCCAATCATCGCCTCCTGCAGTCAACAACTCATGAAGTACTGCATTTCTTGATCTCTTTGCACTCTCGAGCTGTTTTTGGAGGGATTCGATGTAGGAGTCGACCGATGAGATGAGGTCAACGATTCTTTTTTGTTCGGGGATCAAAGGGACTACAAATTCGATGTTCTCAATATCTCTTGTGATCCCACCAATAATTCCACGAGTTCTTGACTTGATCTCTTCTCTGAACGATTGTTGTGAAATAAGTAGATTAATGAAATACGGTTCAGCCATATTTGGTCTTGCCCGCAATATAAAGACGTGCTCATTGACTGCGGCTGGAATGCTGTAATTCCAATGGCCAATCTTGCCTGTTGTGGCACCATCTTTAACAAGCAGAGAATCACCAAATATAAGCTTCCCTGATCGCATATTTTCAAAGTGCTCGTCTGGAACAAATTTCATCTTATTAAACTTTATGCTTCTATCTTCAGCTATTTGCTCGCCACCAATACTTGGAATTCCAGAAGTGATAGCACCGCCTTTTGCTCGTGAACCAGTCGATATCTCTGCAAGCTCGCCAAGAGTGGTTTCAATCCAACCATCACGCATAACCAGCAGCCTTTAACTTTGCAATTAGCGCCTTTTCTGCAGCAGCCAAATCAGTGCGAGCTTGATCAAAAGCAGCAAGTGCATCTTGAACATCAATAACCTCTGCAGCATCTGCTTTGAGATAACGTCCAATGTTTAGATCCCAGTTGTTCTCCTTAATCTCATCATGTGAAACTAAACGAGCTGAGATGTTTGTTTTTTCAGTGTCACCCATTGATTGATAAACAGCAAAAATATCTTCTACATCTTCATCGGTGAGGAAGTTTTGAGCCTTTCCTTTGCCGAAACGCTTTGATGCATCTATGAAGAGAATGTGCTTCTTACGCTTCTTGTCCTTTGTCGCCCTAAAGAACATCAAGCTGGCTGGAATAGTGGTTCCATAAAAGAGGTTTGGTGCTAGGCCGATAATGGTTTCAAGGAGGTCTGATTCAATAAGGTGCTTACGAATAGCGCCTTCTGCGCCACTTCTAAAGAGAACTCCGTGTGGCATAACAACGCCTACTCGACCAGTCTCTGGTTTCATCGATGTGATCATGTGCTGAACCCACGCATAGTCACCATTGTTCTTAGGTGGGACGCCACCGATAGCACGTTTGTGTGGATCTGTTGCCCACTTATCAGCGCCCCAGTCTTTAAGACTAAAAGGAGGGTTTGCTACAACTAAATCAAATTGATCTAGTTTTCCTTTTGCATCGATAAACTTTGGTTTTTGCAATGTATCTTCACGACGTATTTGTGCATCTTCTACTTCATGGATAAAAAGATTCATACGACCTATAGCTGCAGAGGTTTGGTTTACCTCTTGGCCATAAAAACGCATTCGTTGGACTGAACCACCAGATTGTTTTACCTCTGTTGCAGCCTCAATCAACATACCTGCAGATCCACATGCTGGGTCGTAAATCGAATCTGTTGGCTTTGGTCCAAGAATTCTTACAAGTAAATGCACTACGGCACGCGGGGTGAAGAATTGGCCTGCACTTGTTGAGCTTTCATCTGAGAATCGCTTGAGCAAGTATTCATAACCTCCTCCTAAAAGATCGTTAGATACTTTGCTAGGGGAGAGATCTCGCTGGCTAAAGTGGCTGACAAGTTTTTCTAATCTCTCAGGCGGCATCTTGTTGTGATCTGCCCACGGAGCGTTACCAAATATTTGTGCTAATTGATTTGGGTTAGCTTCCTCAATCTTTTGCATGATGTTTTGGATTAGAACTCCATGATTTTCTGCCGCCCTGCGTAGATCTGCCCAGTGGCAACCTTTAGGAATTTGGAATGTATGAAAGTCAGCCGCAACATCTTCATCAATATCTTTGCCAAATTTTTTCACAGCTTTGGCGTGCTCTTCATCCCAGGTATCACTCAACCGCTTTAAGAATAAGAGTGGGAAGACAAAGTCTCGAAGGTTGGCAGGATCAACTGGACCGCGAAGAATGTTGGCAGATTCCCAAAGCCAGGATTCAATATCTTGTTGGGTTGGTTGGTTCATGTGCATACCCTATGAGAAGGCGGCGACAAACTGTATAAGAAGAAGTTACCTACCTAATTTAAAGCTTAAATTCACCCCACCGCAATCAACGCCAGCGCCCCAGTAGTTGCAGCAATTCCTGCCCAGTTAACTAGGGAGGGTTTTTGGTGGAGCAGCTTTATTGCAATTAGGACTGATAGGGCAGGGGCAGATGCCATGAAGATGCCCACCTTACTTAACTCTAAGTTGTTGATTGCTAACATGAAAAGTAGATTGGCGATGATCTCACATGTGCCAGAAAGGAGTGCGAATTTGCGCCAGCCAACTGGTTTAGTAAATATCTTCTTATCACTCTTTGGGGGAAAGAGAGATGAAACTAGTAATACCCCAATTCTTGCGCCAAAGAGTGCGGGCAGGATCTGATTGTTTTCAATTAAGGTCATCAGCAAGGAGAAGCCTGAGAAAAATGTGGCAGCGGCGGCAGCTAAAAAGAAGCCGTTAAATGTTGCCCTCTGGCCACTTACCCCTTGGCGAGAGCAGAGAAATAAACCGGCTGTCCCTAAGAGGGCAGCAATTGGAAACAAAATTGATAACTGCTCATTTTTAACAATGACAGCAAAGAGGATTAGGTTAAATGATTGCACCAATGCCACAACTGGGCCAACAAATGAGATTGAAGATACTGAGAATGCTTGGTAGAGAGATGGCAGACCAAGACCGCCGCAAAAGCCAGCTGCAATACCAATTAATACAACACGCAGCGTAAGTGAGCTTAGATCAAATGCAATTACTAGACAGATAAGTGCAAATGCGATTGTGGAGGTGGCTCGTAATGTGTTGCGCCAGGTGGATTGCTGGGTGGATTTGCCACCAAGGGTATTTGTTAAGGCATTTGCTAAGGCATTTGAAAAGGAGGCTATCTCACCAATCATTTACTAGGATTACTTTGCGTTGATA
>Ga0214923_10003599_pt1 | contig 19333 bp, 17 predicted proteins | sample LL1510_MetaG_FD_177993 | JGI IMG/M metagenome (GOLD analysis project Ga0214923, IMG submission 177993) | Freshwater microbial communities from Lake Lanier, Atlanta, Georgia, United States - LL-1510 | ecosystem: Environmental > Aquatic > Freshwater > Lake | place: USA: Georgia | collected...
AGCGAGGCATCCTGACGCGCGATGTCACCGTCAACTGCCGGAATGACAGCCACGGCGAGGCAATCGTGGCGATGCTGAAGACCATTGACGGCATCACGGTGGTGAACGTGTCCGACCGAACTTTCCTGATGCACCTTGGGGGCAAGATCGAGGTCACTTCGAAGTCGCCCCTGAAGACTCGCGACGATTTGTCCATGGCCTACACGCCGGGTGTCGCCCGCGTTGTCCGCGCCATCGCTGAGGACCCCGCACGTGCCTTCGCCCTTACGATCAAGCGCAATACCGTTGCGGTGGTCAGTGACGGCTCGGCGATCCTGGGCCTTGGCAACCTCGGCCCGCTCGCTGCGATGCCGGTCATGGAAGGCAAGGCGATGCTGTTCAAGGAGTTCGGACGCGTCGACGCCTTTCCCATCTGCCTCGATACCCAGGACACCAACGAGATCATCGAGACGGTGGTACGCATCGCACCCGCGTTCGGAGGCATCAACCTCGAGGACATCAGCGCACCAAGATGCTTCGAGATTGAGGAACGGCTTCGGGAACGGCTCAACATTCCCGTCTTCCACGACGACCAGCATGGCACCGCCGTGGTGGTGCTCAGTGCGCTGATCAACGCGTGCCGCCTCAGTGGGCGGACCCTCCAGGACCTGAAGATTGTGGTCAACGGCATCGGCGCCGCCGGCGTTGCAATCATCAAAATCCTTCTGGCGAGCGGCGTCCACGACATCGTTGGTTGCGACCGAAGTGGTGCAATCCTCGCCGGCCGGGCCGAGAACATGAACTCCATGAAGGAGTGGATCGCGTCCCACACGAATGCGTCCGGAGTGCATGGATCCCTGAGAGACTGCCTGGTTGGGGCCGATGTCTTCATCGGTGTATCCGCGCCCGGTGTGGTCACCGTCGACGACATCCGGAGAATGGCGCCCCACCCGATCGTGTTCGCCCTCGCCAATCCTGACCCGGAGATCAGTCCTGAGGATGTTGCCGACGTTGTGAGCGTCATCGCAACTGGCCGTAGCGACTATCCAAACCAGATCAACAATGTCCTCGCCTTCCCGGGCATCTTCCGCGGTGCCCTTGACGCAAGTGCGACCACCATCAATGAGGAGATGAAGGTTGCCGCCGCCTACGCCATCGCTGGCACCGTGGCCGATGAGGAACTCAGCGCGGACTACATCATCCCGAGCCCGTTCAATCGACGCGTTGTTGAAGCCGTTGCCATCGCCGTCGCTGAGGCGGCGACGAAATCGGGGGTCACGCGACGCCGGTCCTGATGCCGGAATGTGCAATGGGCGCGGTGGACCGATTGTGTCAGGCCGGGATGTCGCGACCGCCCGCGGAGGGCCGAGAACAGGATCGTGGACGCGCCGATGCCCTGGGTGGACTATCTCTCGTCACAACGGGTTCGCGGGGCAGACGTTTGCGTGACCGCGAACCCAACGGAGTGCTTTCCACCGTGGTCCGAGGCAATTCCTACCCTCACGTCCCTCATCGGTCCCGAGGCACTCCCTCGATTCGGACGTTCCCCTGTGCGGGGGCTTGGGCGAATACCGTCATGGTGTGTCGCCACTGAGACCATGGCGTGACCCAAAGTGGCTCGAACCCGTCGCCTTCCCACCCTAATCCGGGCAGTTCATGGTCGCCCCACAACCGAACCAGCGGAAGTCGAGCAAAAAAAAGATGCGGCCTCCACATGGGTGGCTGAACCGGAGAAACGGTCAGCCGGGTTGGGCCAGATTTGGATCACGCGACCGCGCGCGAGCGATCCAACTACCGGAGTGTGTGGACTGGCCGTCGCGGACCTACCGGCAGCGGACCAATCGCCCCATATCCAAATCGACGCTTCAGCCAATACCCGATGATCAGCAGGATCATGCGCGTTCCGACACGCAGCGTCGTATTCAGGGATCCGGTGATTTTGCTTTCACCGACCCGTCCGCGATAGTTGACCGGGATTTCGATGAGGCGCATTCCCGAAGCAAGTGCCAGGCAGACCATTTCCGGCAGGAAGTGCGACGCCCCGACCGTAAGGTTTCCCGCGAAGACCCGATAGGCATTGGCGTGGACAAGGCGCAACGTGCAGCCACAGTCCGAAAGCGACGGGCCATCGTGAAGCACCTGCAGGAACTTCGCCACTGCCCAGTTCCCCCACCGCAGGAACCGGCCCATGTTCGCTTCCTGCCAGATGAGTTCCGGTGTCGTGCGTGTCCCAAGGACGAGGTCGAAGTCATCGGCAAATGCCAGCAACTTCATCACATCCTTGCCGGCAAACGTGCCGTCCGGTTCGGCCATCACAATGAGTTCCGCGCCACTCCGGGAGGCTTCAGCCAAACCACGTTGGAGGGCATTCCCGTAGCCCTGCTTTGTCTCCAGGACGTAGGTCGCGCGCGTGCCCTTGATCAGTTCGGCCGTGCGGTCCCGACTGTTGTTGTCCACTGCGAACACGTCGTCAACAATCGTTCCCCCACCGGCTGCGAAGAAGTCATCGATTGCCTGGGCAATGTTCTTCTCTTCGTTGTAGGCAGGAAACACGACGGCAACACGCTGGCCGTACCACATCAGTCGTCTCCGCTCCTTCCGTGGCAGGATACCCAACCGACGCGCCTTTCGAACATAACGCGGCCCCCAGCGCACGGTTGAACAAAGGCGATCGGTTGCGGAATCACGGTGGCATCCTGATCACAGATACCTTTCTGGCGTGCCCGTGAAGGCTAGGATCAAGCGCAAGGTGCGTTCAGATCACCGCACTCTTGGGTGATTGCAAGTTGGCGGGAACCTGGGTCGACTACGGTGGGGTCACTAGCGCCAGGCGCTGGGTAGTCAGCACCAGTGCTCTCTTGCCAGCCTCATCGACCCACAATCCACGTGCAATCTCGCCGGGTGCAATCACCCCGGAGACCTCCCCCTCAAACACGCCGTCCTTGTTGAGGCGGAGCATGCGTCGAGACGGCTCGTCGATAACGTAAAGAGACTTCGTGGCCTGATCGGTGTAAATCGCGCCGAGGGATGTCGCCGGCGGTGTCACCCCCGAGAGGGCGAGTACCTCGGCCCTCCCTCCAGCCAGACGCAAGATGGTGCCGTCTCGACGGGAAACCCAGAACACCCCGTCCGTGGCGACATCTGACGCGAGCGACAAGTCAGCACGCTGGCCCGCCTGAAGCCAGGCCACGGGTTCGGCGTCATATTGCCCTCCCGCCGTCGCCGGATGCCTCCAGACCAAACCCACCCCATCCTTGCCACCATCGAATACGTACATCGACGGCCCATAGACGACCGCAGCAACTGGGAGTACCCACCCGGCAGTTCCACGGACCCGGACCACCCTTGAGGGCTGCCCCGCATTGCCGAGAACCGAGACCGTCCCGCCCGGGTCTAGATAGAGAACCCCATCGTCACGCGGGATCAGGCCTCCACCAGTTGCGAGGAAGCCTCTCGGCGGAATTGGCGTTGGCTGCGTTCCGGCTCCAGGGGTTGGTCTCGGTGGCACCGGATCACGTGTGCCCTCCATCGGTCCAAGCCTGATCCCGACAATGTCTCCCACATCGTCAAGCACGCGTGCCGTGACTGATGCCACGGCCCCCGGTTCGGTACCGGAGTTGGGGGGGACTGCCAAAGCCACAAAGCGCCCTCTGGCGGATGCAATCGTCCGGCCAACAACCGGAGGCGTCGTCGGGGTCGGAGGCAATGGAGTCGCCGTCGGAGGCGGTGCAATCCGGACAAGCATGTTGCGCGCCGGTGCAATGACGAAAGGTTCGTACTGCCACGCGACAAGGCCGACGGCGGCCAGCGAAGCAATCACCAATAACAGGCTCCGGAACCTCCGGAAGCGTGCCGCCCTCGGCCCACCAGGAAGGAAGGTCGGCGGATCAATAAAGCGGTCCCACCATCCCCAAGGACTGGTAACCCTTGGGTGCCGCGCAGATGCTAATGGTGTACCCGCAAAGGTCGAGGGAACGAGGACTACACGACCGAAAGGCGACACCGGCCCGACCGCCGCCATATCCGTTCGGGACGGATCCCGTCGGGGATCCACCGGATCGGTTAGTGACTTGCGTCGCCTGCGCAGACTGCCATCTGATCCATCGGGAGATATCCGAGAACCGGCCATGTCGAGTTCGCCGGTCTCCTGCCGGGCACTGGCCTCCCGGTCATCCGCCTCCCCCGTGCCCATCATCCTGTAATAGAGGTCTCGCCCAGCAGCCATGGTCGCCCGCCATCCCTGAAGCGAAAACGTTGACGCACGGTGGGACAGAGGCAACACGAACCGCACTACGATGGCCTCGGGCACCGAGTCCCCTTGGGAGAGGCTGACCACATTTGCACCCACGGATGATCGGCCCGCCGTGATCGGTTCACCAAGTGTTTCGACGAGGATCGACGCCGCACGGGCAACCGGCACCCGTCGAAACTCTTGCAGCATCGCCGGATCCAGTCGTGTCGCAAGGGCCGCGTCAGTGAGGATCAATCTGACCTCATGCGATAACGGGATGCGATCAGTCTCGATCTCGACTTCCCAGCGGCGATCGCTCCGCACCTGGCCGACACTCAGTCCAGTCGGTATCTCGGGTACTGCCCGGACACCGTCAGCATCGACCGCATACAGCTGGCACGGTGGCAACTGCGCCACGAATGCGAACGGTTGCGACATGGCCTCCACCAGCACAACCGTGAACCCGAATGCGTCAAGCTCGTGCCGGCGACGCACCCGTGATCGGACAGCCTGGCAACCAGCCCGAACGGCCCGCCCAACTGCGGTGGCAGGATCCAGGTTTGCAACCGCAAGTTCGTCGCGTGCGGCGTCGTAGAACACCTGCGCAACGCCTGATGGGACGCCGTGCACAAGTGCAAGGAACGGCCCACGACGTCCAGTCCCTGGCGAGACGAACGCACTTCGCGGCCCTTGCCCGGTCGATAGGTCCAGCAATGGAACAGTCGCGACGTCGAGTGCCCCACCACCGTCACAGGGGATTCGCACCGTGCCATCCGCACTGACTCGAAGATCCTCCGGGTCAGTCTCGGCGTACGGCCCAGATGGGGGCACAGCCCTCTCGGCGCGCGTGGAACCGAAGGCGGGTCCGCCTCCATCCGCGCGATTCTGGCGTGTTACCGGCCGAACGCCACGGACACTTCCGTCCCGATCACTACGCGCCATGGCCCGCCTGGAGGAAACTGGTCCGGGACCAAAGACCCCCGGACGAGAGTCGGTACGCGGGTCCGGATCGTCAGCCCCACGTCGTCGGTCCATCGCAGGACGATTGTAGCCCTCGTATCAATGTTTATGGAAAGTTGACCACCCACGATCGAAAGCTCGGGCGCACCGAACAATTCCAAGCAAGGATACGAACAAGTGTCCAACTCTAGGTAGGTATACTGAGAGAAAATCGAACACCTGTTCGCGTTTCCGGAACTATTTGGGCCGTGGAGGTCGCAACCGGCGCGGGCTTGTTCAGGAGTTGGCCATGGTCGTCGGTCTCAGTGAAAAACAACAGCAGATCCTCGAGTTCATCGGCAGTCATATCCGTGAACACCGACGCCCGCCGACGAATCGCGAAATCGGCAGGAAGATGGACATCGGTTCCACGGGTCACATCGACTATCACTTGACGGCATTGGACAAGAAGGGTTTCCTCGTCCGCGATCCGAACACCGCGCGCGGCGTTCGCCTTACTCCCGAGGGGGAGATGGCGCTCGGGATCGTGTCATCCGCCAACGACACGGACGACGCATCCGGAAGGACAGTCATCGACTTCGAACGTTCCCGGTCGACGGTCCGGGTTCCCATCCACGGTCGGATCGCCGCCGGCGCCCCGATTGAAGCGATTTCAGATCCATCCGACGTGATCGAAGTTGGCCTCGACATCGCCGACGACACCTCATACGCCCTTCGTGTCCGCGGTCAGTCCATGGTTGAGGACCTTATCGCCGACGGGGACATCGTGATCATCAGGCCCGGATCCACCGCGTCCAATGGAGATACCGTGGTTGCCCTCATCACCAGTGGTTCCAGTGAGAAGGGCGAAGCAACCCTGAAGCGCTTCTACCGTGAGGGAAACCTTGTCCGACTGCAACCGGCAAACCAGACGATGGAACCCATCTACGTGCGGTCCGAAGACCTGCTCGTACAAGGGAAAGTCGTTGCACTCATCCGACGCATCTGATCCGTCGGACGTCCTATTCACTGGCGTGGCGAGACCGATTGTGACCTCGCAACGCCAGTGAACGGCGCCCTACCCGATCACACCCGCACCATCAGTCGCAGAACACACGAACACCCGTGGCGTGAGCCCGGTTTCGGTGCGGTACTGAGTTGCCACCTGTTCCACGTAGGAGGCCACAGCATCGGGCTTGACCAGGGCGACGATGCAGCCGCCAAACCCGGCCCCGGTCATGCGGGCCCCGAACACACCTGTCTTTGATCGAGAGAGGTCAACCAGGAGGTCGAGTTCCGGGACTGTCACCTCGAAATCGTCCCGAAGGCTTTCATGACTGGCATACATCAGTCTCCCGACCTCCGGGAGGTCACCACGCCGGAATGCCTCACCGGCGTTGATGACGCGCGCGTTCTCGGTGACTACGTGCCGGGCCCGTTTGGCGACTACATCGGTAAGTTCATGCGCGTGAGCACGAAATTGCGCCTCATTGACATCCCTCAATGCACGAACACCGGGATAGACCGTCGCAAAGTGCGCCGAGGCCTCTTCACATTCGGCCCGTCGGTCGTTGTACGCCGACCCCACCAGACCCCGGGTCACTGCCGTATCCGTCACCACGACGGCAAGATCGGACCCCAGCGGGACGAGGGTCGTTTCAAGCGACCTGCAATCCAGCAGCATCGCGTGACCCGCACGCCCAACCGCCGATATTGCCTGATCCATGATCCCGCACGACACGCCGACAAACTCGCGTTCCGCGCGCTGACCCAGCTTTGCCACCTCAAACGGCGCCAATCCGAGCCCGAAAAGCGAATTCAATGCGGTCAGGGTTGCAACCTCGACGGCCGCCGATGACGATAGCCCGGCACCCTCAGGGACGTCACCGACGATGGCCATGTCGAACCCACCCAGGGACGCACCGCTATCCAACAAAATCTGCACGACCCCGCGTTCGTAGTTGCTCCAGGTCTGGTCAGGATCGTGCACCACTTCATCCAGGCTGAACTCCGAATGAGCGTGAAAGTTCACCGAAACCAGTCGGACCAACCGGTCGGCACGGCGTCGCACCGCCACTCGCACCTCGCGGTCGATGGCCATCGGCATCACGAACCCGTCGTTGTAATCCGTGTGTTCGCCAATCAGGTTGACGCGCCCGGGGGCACGCGCGATCAGGTCAGGAGGCGATCCGAACGCCGCGCCAAATGCCTCACGGAATGCCTCCACGGCGGGTAGGTTCGTCATGCCTGACTCCATTCGTCCTGGTTGGTGCCTCGCCTCCACCCTGAACCTCAGCAGCGGGGCATTGAGTAAGAAATGGGCATCACAGTCCGGCGCCACCCTTGGTGCGCCACAAAGGAACGGCCGCAAGGTCTGGCACACCGTGAGGCAGCACGGCGCGCAACGTGGCAGCCGTCTCCTCGGGCAGGGTGTCGTTGATGAAGGTCCCGGCACTCGTCTCGACCGAAGCAAGGTACTTCAACTTCACCGGGGTCCGGTGGGGCGGGTAGAACTCCACGTGGAGGTGGAAACTACTTGCATCGATGTCCCCGCACGGCGCCTGATGAACCGCCATCAGATATGGCATTGAAAATGTCCATAAGTTGTCGTACTTCAAAAGGACAGCCTTGAGCGCCTCTGCAAGCGCGTACCGCTCATCCTCAGTGAGATTGGCAAGTGACAGCACATGCGCCTTCGCGTAGACATGCACCTCGTACGGCCAACGCGCATAGAATGGCACGAAAGCAACCCAGCACGTGTTCTCCCAGATCACACGTCGGCCGTCACGGAGCTCCTCCTCAACGACGTCGCAGAACAGGCAGGAACCGGTCGCCTCTCGGTGCGCCTTCCCCGACGCGAACTCCTGGGCAATCTTCGGGGGCACGAACGGGAACGCATAGATTTGACCGTGCGGGTGCGTCAAGGTCACGCCGATGATCGCCCCCTTGTTTTCGAATGGCATGACGTACTCGACGTCCGCACGCGAGGCGAGATCAACCGAACGGTCGGTCCAGACTTGTATGAGTTGATCGATCTCTTCGACCGACCGATCTGCCAGGGTACTGTCATGATCGGAGGTATAGAGGACAACCTCACAGACACCGTTTGCCGGAGCCACTGGATACAGTTCCGTTGCGTCGATTGCGGCTTCCGGCGCGACTGGATGTAGCGACGGGAACCGGTTCTCGAAAACCACAATCTCGTACGTTGCAGCCGGCACCTCGGTCGGCACTGACGCATCGGGCAATGTCGGACAGAGCGGGCAGTAGTCACGAGGTGGCAGGAACGTGCGATCCTGGCGGTGCGTCGCGGTGATGACCCATTCACGCAGGATCGGGTTCCATCTCCGTTCAGACACCGGATTGCTCCCCATCACGCCCCGGCGTACTGGCACCTTCGGCACCGGGGAAACGGTAGTAGATCAACCGCCTCCCATCAGGCATGCGGACCTCTTCACGGATGAACGTGGTGGATGCCTCAACCCGTTCCCGACCCCGGCGCGTCTTGGGGGGCGAGTCAGAATGTTCCGGGCCGGAAGGAGGGGCGGTACGTTCCGCGTTCATCGAACGTGATCGTACGGTTTGGAGCTAACCAGTCGTAGCGACCAACCCCACGCACCCCACTTGCCGGTGCGAATGTCGGGACCCCAATCTGGCAGGTACCGTGTTGGGCACAGGAGGCGAGGCCCCGTAAGTGTCCAATCGCATGAACCACGCCGCGATCACGAAGCGGTCCGCGATACGCCTGACCACCGGTCTGCTGGGGTTGCTCGCCGGCGCCTGCAATTCGTCGCTGCCACAGGCAACACCCGCGCCGACCGCAAGACCTGAGAAACGACGCGGTGTGCCAGCCCCACCTCGTCCAGTCGCCGGCACCATAACCATCGGTATCGGCAGCGACGCACAGACGATGCAGCCGCTGCTGGCCCGCGACACCGCGTCCGCGGCGTATATCGCGACGCATTACAACGCTCCGTTGATGCGTCGCGACCCGGAGACCCTTGACTGGGACCCGACATACGGGACCGCAGCGGGTGTGGTGATTGGCGACCAAGGCAGGACACTCCGCTTCACGCTCAAGCCAGGACTTCAATGGAGTGACGGCAAACCGTTGACGGTCCATGACTACCGATACACCTATGCAAGGATGTCCGATCCCAGTACCGGATACCCGTACCGCGACTTGTTCCGGTCCTTTGAAGCGGTGACCACTCCGGATGACGAAACCCTCGAATTGACCCTTCGCGAACCGTTTTGCCCCGCACTCGACTACGCCGTCCTGAACCCGATCCCGCAGCACGTGTTTGGCGATGCTCCCCTCGACGCACATCCAGCGAGCACGAAACCGACGGTCGGCTCCGGAGCATGGATCTTGTCGTCGTGGACGCGCGACCAGGAGGCCGTCTTCGTTGCCAACGACCGGTTCTACCTCGGACGACCTCCAACGGACCGCCTTGTGTTCCGCCTGGCACGCGATGCCGACGCCGCGTTTGCACTCCTGCGGACCGGGGAGATCGATCACTCCGTCCTGCAAGCATCCGATTGGGACGAAGCCGCGCGCACACCGGGTATCCGCGCGGTCGGGTATTACCCGCCGACAGCCGCGTGGACGTATATCGGGTTCAACCTTCGCCGACCTTTGCTGTCCGACATCCGTATCAGGCGGGCACTTGCGCACGCGATCGACCGGACACGCATGGTCACGACAATCCGCCAGGGACACGCCCGACTGATCGACAGTATCGTCGCCTCAGCTTCATGGGCTTCGACCTCGGACGTCACGCGCAGTCCGTATGACTTGGCCAAAGCGCGACAACTTCTCGATGAAGCCGGCTGGCGAACCCCGGAAGGGCAACAAGAGGGAACCCGGACCCGGGATGGCGTCCCCCTGGTCCTGCGCCTCCATTACAACTCGGGCAATCGTGAACGCGAACAGATCGCAACCATGACCCGTGATTTCGCGCGGGCCGTAGGGATCCAGATCGACTGTGTCGCCGAGGAATGGGCACCCTTCCTCAATCGGGTCAATGGCACCCACGATGTCGACCTTTACATCCTCGGGTGGTCATCGCCAGTCGAACCCCACGGAACATCACCCATCTGGATGACGGGCGGTGGTCAGAATGCCTCCGGATACACGAACACCCAAGTTGACGCCCTCTTCAGTCAGGCGACCGCGGTGAATGGGTGCCGCCAGGACGAACGCCAGCGCCTGTACGCCGAATTGCAAAGGAAGATCACTGCCGACGTCCCGTGCATCTTCCTCTGGGAAAATGAGAGCCTGAGTGCCTACGCCGACCGCCTCAACGTCAACCCATTGACCCGCCTTGGCTACGACTACCGACCATGGGAGTGGCGACCCCGCCCTGCGCCTTAGATCGCCCGAAGCATTTCGCGGCCGGGAATGTTGACCGACAACCCATCTGGCCGGTATCTTTCTATGGTTACGGGGCGTTCGTGGCTATCCTGTCGTAGGTGGCACTCGTTCCGACTTCTGATCGCGGAGAGACTGCCGTGTACGCAATCGTCGCCACCGGTGGAAAGCAGTATCGGGTCCAGCCGGGGCAGGTTCTTGATGTCGAACTGCTTGATGCCCCCGAAGGCACACGCATCGACCTAGGCGATGTCCTCATGATCAACACCGGTGAACACGTCACCGTTGGTCATCCCCACGTCGCTGGTGCCCGCTGTGTCGTAGACGTCCTTGCTCGCACCAAGGGCAAGAAGATCATCGTATTCAAGTACAAGGCAAAGGTGAGGTACCGTCGCAAGACCGGTCATCGCCAGAAATACAGCCGCGTCATCGTCCGCGAAATCGTCGCCGCCTGACGCCAACCGAACCCAGGGAGCTTACGATGGCACACAAGAAGGGCGTCGGCAGTTCGCGGAACGGCCGCGATAGCAACCCCAAGTACCTCGGCGTGAAGCGCTACGATGGCGAGGCCGTGCTGGCGGGATCGATTCTCGTTCGTCAGCGCGGTACCAAGTTCAAGCCGGGCAAGAATGTCGGAGTTGGCCGTGACTACACGCTGTATGCGCTCGTCAGCGGCAAGGTGAAGTGGCAGCCGTTCTCCTCCGAACGCAAGATGGTCACCATCCTGCCGGAGTGATCCCGGGCAGCGCCGGATGGGGTGGTTTGATGCCCTGTCCGCGCGCATGGGCCGCTAGCTCATCTGGGAGAGCGCAGCATTCGCATTGCTGAGGTACGGGGTTCGAGTCCCCGGCGGTCCACCAGTAACGATCAGGGAAGTGGACATATCCACTTCCCTTTTAGTTTCTGCGCGGCATCGGATCAATCGGTGTCACCGCCGGGCGTAGCCGTCTCGAGATCCCCAGTGGGCGTTTCACCCGGGGTGCTCATCTCAGCAACCGCAATATCTTCGTCAACCTGAGTGGTTACGACGGGAACATGCCTTGCCTGCCCCGACCCCCGCGGCGCGTCCGGGTCCATCGGAAGCACATCGCCAGGCCGGACGATTGACCAACCATCGCCCGCGCGTGGCACATCAGTCCAGTCATCTCCGTCATTCCCCCTGCGGTCACCCGGTCGGTTCGGCCTCTGAGCACCTGACTGCCCTCCCGACCACCCCGGTCGTCCCCGCCCATCGCGTCCCCCACCAGACGACGCTGCCACAAGGCCAGACCGCCCATCGCTCCTCGGCGAGGCGTCAGCTGCGATCGGTGGTGCATTGAGACGGAACTCCATCTCACCGTCACTCCAGATCATCACTCGGTTGATTCGCGCTAATGACGGCACTGGGCGCCCGGCACGACGCTGATCGAATAGGTGTTGAAGGATGCGCGCCTCGTGCGGATGTGCCTTGAGGTACGCATCAACCGCCTCGACCCCGCGGATCATGGGTAGTTCGTGATCAACCTCGCGCAACCGCGCCCCTGTCAGATTGGCCACCATCGTCCTTGCCATCAACGTCTGTTCCCTTCAAGACCCGCATGCATGAAAGTTAGACTCAACCACCACCATCGCCGGAATTGTCATTAATCCCCATCGGCAGACCCAACTGCGTCGATCCATCCAATCCACCATGAGGCGGGCGCCTCCGGCCAGTGCGCGCGCCCGCACGGACACCGCGGAAACCACCGCGTCCTACGGCAACAAGTTCCCCGTCCACGAAGTCGACTTGATATGCCTTCGGGGCATCACCATCGGGAACCGCGCCGTCAACCAGGTGCACCTCCGCGATCGCAGTTCCGGCACTTGATGCCCCGTCGCCCGGTTCGATTGCACCGCCGATGACCGGCATGGTGGCACGAGCGGTTTCCGCCTCTTCAACCAGTTCCACGGGTTCTCGATTGGCCAACGGCAACATTCCACGACCGCGGGGTGACGACCCCCCACCTGGAGTGTTTCCGGCAGCGTCAGAATCGAGTTCACGGTAGTCAATGTCCGGGGAGCCATCGCTTTCGCCGCTCGGGGTTGCATCTGAAACCACCTCCTCGGGCGAACCCTCCGGTGCCTCCTCAAGATCATCCGACCAATCTGGCAACCCGAATTGGCGTGGTCGACGCAGGAGCTGCATCATGGTCCTCCGAACGTCTGCATCCGACTGTCCGGAAAGTTCGGTCGTATCCCCGAGGATGTCATCCCATTGCCCTAGGTATCCCCGGAAGGCATTGACATCTCCTGCAACCAGGACCAGGCGCAAGCCACGCGCGAAATCGCGCACCTGCCCGGACTGCCCGTCGCGTACCCCGTCGGTCATCACGGCTACGACCATGGTACCCGCCGCCGCGTCCTGCCCGAGACCCAGTTCCATGCCACACCCGACTGGCACACTTCCCTGATGAACGCTCCAACCACGTCACCGGACCGCACGAACGCTGAACGCTTGGCCGCAGCCAGTCTGGCTGCCGGGGCGGTCAAGGATGGGATGGTGATCGGGTTCGGCACGGGTCGGGCCGCCGAAGCCGCCCTGACAATCCTCGCCCGACGTGTCTATGAGGGCCTGAAGGTTTCCGGCATCCCAACGTCGATTGCGACCGAGGCCCACGCGCGCGCCCTCGGCCTGCCCCTCACGGACCTGAGCGCGCATCCTTCCCTCGACCTGACCATTGACGGCGCCGACGAGGTCGATCCTGCACGCAACCTGATCAAGGGCGGCGGCGCGGCACTCTTTCGCGAAAAGGTTCTGGCGGCCGCCAGCGACCGCCTGATCATCGTGGTCGACTCCACCAAGTTGGTCACAAGACTCGGGTCGACGCGGGGCATACCCGTCGAGGTACTGCCCTTTGCAACTGGTGCGTGCATCCGTCAGATCGCGGAAATGGGTGGCGAAGCCATTGTCCGCACGAAGAACGAATCTCCCGTCGTCACCGACAACGGTAACTGGGTGCTTGACGTGATGTTTGACGCCGAGGCCATGGCAAATCCTCGAGCCTTGGACACAGCAATGCGCGCCATACCCGGGGTCATCATCACTGGACTCTTCTGGTCCTTCGACGCGACCGTCGTTGTCGGGACCCAAGGGGGAACCGAGGTCCTCGGTCCTCCGCTTTAGTGCCCGTTATTCAAATGCCGGTTGCGCCTGCACCGTTCTGAGCAATAACGGACCTCGTCCCACACGGTCAACCACTTCTTGCGCCATTCAAACGGCAGGCCACACGTGAGACACACCTTGGTTGGCAACTGTCCCTTCCGTCTTGCGGCGGGAAGTTTCTGATGACGGTTACTCACGATTCCCCACCATTCAGATCGAGCGTGAGCTGCGGCGAATTCGTAACAGGCGCCCCGTCGTGAGTTGCCTGCGGCGCCACGGGCCTGGATGATCGTCCGCGCCGCGGCACCGATGATTGCTTGCGGCTCCCGTGCCTGATCAGGATCGCACGGGCCTCGGAACGAAAGGCATCCCCACGACGCACTGCCCAGACGCGTTCACGTGCACGCCGCGCCGCGACTTCGTGGTCGACAATCGGCGAGGGGTAGTCGGTACCGATCACGCACGAGACGAGGTTCTGCATGTCCTCGGGCATCCGCCACGGTTCGTGAATGAAGCTGCCGGGAACCCCGCGCAATTCCGGGATCCAGCGGCGAATGAACGTTCCCTCGGGATCCTGATCGGTTGATTGCTTCACGGGGTTGTAAATACGGACCGTATTCGTTCCCGTCGTACCACTTTGCATCTGCATTTGTGGCCAATGGATGCCCGGCTCATAGTCAGTGAAAAGCCTCGCCAAATGCAGACCGGTCTCGCGCCAGTGCAACCACAATTGGTAGGACGCAAACGCAACGAGCATTGCACGCATGCGGAAATTGATCCATCCGGTCGAGGCAAGTGATCGCATGCATGCATCGACAAACGGGAACCCCGTGCGACCCGCCGCCCACGCCCGAAAGAGCGTCTGGTCAAACTCATTCTCACGGAGACCGTCGTAGGCCCGATGGAGGTTTGCAAACTCCAGGGAAGGGGAAGCCTCGAGTTTCTGGATGAAGTGGCAGTGCCAATGGAGACGCCCGATGTATGCCCGAAGTGCCGTGGCCTGGGCACCTCGGACTTCCGCCGGCAAGGCTTTCACCTCGGTCAGCCTTCGCCACGTCGCCTGCGCCACTTCGCGCATCGAAAGCGTGCCGTATGCAAGGTGCGCGGATAACCGGGAACAGGCCGTATCCGCGGTCAACGGACTCGACATCTCGCGGTGGTAAGTTGCGCCTCGATCGTTCAGGAAGGAGCGCAATAGGTCAAGCCCGGCTAAGCGTCCACCTGGCTGCCTCCCGGGACAATCGTCCGGTGCGAGACCAAGATCGGAGACACTCGGTATCGAACCCGGTTCAAGGCCTGGCAGGGACCGGACCGCCGCGGGCGCTTGAATAATCGGTGCGCGCATCTTCCGATCCCAACGCGATGCCCAACCATCACGCGTTCTGCGTGGACGCTCCACCCCGGACTGAGGAAACTCGTGCCACGGAACCGCACGGCCACGCGCCCACGCCGCAACTTCCTTGTCACGCGAGTACGTCCACCCGTTCCCGGTCTCCTCATGCGACCAGATCCCGGATATGCCGACCTGCCGGTGCAACCGATCTAGGAGCGAGACGGTGTCACCGGCCCGGATGACCAGGGTGCCCCCAATCGACAGGATGTCACGCCTCAACTCCTGAAGCGACTCCTGGATGAAGAGCCACTGGCGGGCGGACGCGCAGGTTTGCGCCCACAGGTCCGGTTCGGCGATGTAGAGGCAGACTACCGGTGCCCCGGTTGCAACCGCAGCAGTGAGAGGATGGTGGTCGACAATTCTCAGATCACGCTTGAACCAGACCACCTCAACCATGTGGATTCCCTCAACTCGGCCACAGCATCGCAGGGATGGGGAAGCGCTGGCGTCCGGGACGGGTCCCCTCGTATGGCAACCCCGTACGCTTTGCCAATGAATCCTCCTGAAGTAGCCGTTGGATCTTCACTACGCCGCGCCGTCGTGATCGGTGCCGGACCGGCCGGACTGTCCGCAGCCTCCCGCCTCGCGCTCGCAGGGGTCGATGTGACGGTCCTCGAAAAGAGCCGTGGCATCGGCGGGCGGGTTGCAACTCGGCGAACACGCGACGGACTCGCATTCGACCACGGGGCACAATTCGTCACTGCGCGCGGCACCTCGTTCGGCGCATTCCTGCAGGGGGCGTCCGAGATCGGATGTGCGTCGGAATGGAACCCGATCACCGATCCGTCCCGGTTCCATGTTGCCACCGGCTCGACCGACACCGCCTCGTCGGGACCAGCTTCACAATGGTTTGTCGGAACCCCCGGGATGTCCTCGCTGTTCAAGAACCTCGCTGCCGGATTGACGATCCGAACCGAGGTGACCGTGACGCGGGTGGACCTGACCGAACACGAGGTATGGGTAGACGCCATCGAATCCGAACACGGTCCACACCGTAGCGGCCCATTCGACGCGGCGATCATTGCTATTCCGGCAGCCCAAGCCAGCGCAGTTGCCGGGCACCTTGACGGTGTCGCCGCTTCACTCGCAAGGGTTGTCATCACCCCATGCTGGGCACTGATGCTTGCCTTCTCTGGCGACCTGCAGATGCCATCGGACGTGTTCCGTCGGTCCGAAGGCCCAATCGCATGGGTTGCTCGAAATACCTCCAAGCCCGGGCGCGCGCCGGAAGTCACCACATTCGTGGTCCACGCATCGCCGGAATGGACCCGGGAACATCTCGAAGACAATCCCGGAACCATCGCCACCCAGCTGTTCGACGCGCTGCCGGCGGTGGTTGGAAGGACATTGCCCGATCCGCAATACGCCGTCTCCCACCGGTGGCGGTACGCCCAGACCGCGGTACCCCTTGCCTCGCCGTTTCTCGAAGCGGTCAACGGGAGGGTGCTCATCGGGGGTGACTGGGCGACCGGAGCCAGAGTCGAAGCGGCTTGGGAGAGTGGCGAAGCGATGGCGTTGCGCCTGCTTTCCCAGTAAGCCCAATTCCTGCGCTATCGGCCTAACCCTGAAAGTACGCCAGGATGCCACCCATGAGCACACAGTTAAGGATGTCGTTCCCGACCTCAAGCGCCCACACGCCAAAGCCATGCCCACCGAACAGTCGGTGGCCCAACGGGGCAGTTGCAGTGAACCCCACCCCGGCAACAAGTCCGACGATAAGTCCATCTACGACCCCGAATGACGTCGCAATCCCGGCGCGCATCGCCAGATTGATGACCACCGCCATGGCGCCCGCCTGGACGATCTGTGCCACGAAGGTAGACCCAAAGACGACCCCCATGGACAGGTTGCCACCGGGGTTCGTGGTCGATCCCGGTTCGTGACCCATGAGACGCCACCATAGTGGGAAGAAGGTCTTCGGACCGAACCACAACCCACCCGAAACCGTTCCCACAACGCCGGCAACAACAACGCCGATCCAATTGATTCCGTCAAGCATTCGCACCACTCCGACCGTTGCAATCGCCGCCCCTCACGGGAGGTGCGCCGTATCGACGATTGGGAAACGACCGGTACCAACCCATGGTTTCCTTGCAGGACCTCCGACCCTTAGGCGAGGCCATCCAGGAATGTCTCGGCCTCCGCCAAGACCGCCGCTCGTCGGCCTGAATTCCACGTGCCAAGGGTTCGGTATGGCATCGCCATGCGTGGGTTTCCCTTCAGAATCTCTTCATTCCGGATGAGAAAGGCCCAGTACAGGTAATTGAAGGGGCATGCCGTCGGCCCGGATTTCGCCTTTACGTCATAGCGGCAGCCCCCGCAGTAGTCCGACATGCGGTCGATGTAGGCCCCAGAAGCCGCGTATGGCTTCGACGCGATGATCCCGCCGTCGGCCCAAGTCGCCATCCCATGAGTGTTCGGCAGCTCGACCCACTCGAAGGCATCGGCAAAGACCGCGAGGTACCACGCCTCCACGTCAGCGGGACGCACCCCGGCCAACATAGCGAAATTGCCTGTGACCATCAGTCGCTGGATGTGATGCGCATAGGCATGGCGACGCACCTGATCCACGGAATCCGCGAGGCATCGCATCGGGGTCTGCGCTGTCCAATAGAAATCCGGTAGCGGGCGTGACGCACCAAGCGCGTTCGACGCCGCGTATTCCGGACCGAGGTGCCAGTACATCCCGCGAACGTACTCGCGCCAACCAAGCACCTGCCGCACGAACCCCTCCACGGCATTCAGTGGCGCACGCCCGGCACGGAATTCCGCCTCGGCGGCATCGCAGACCTCGCGGGGAAGCAGCAGGCCAACGTTGAGGTATGGCGAGATTGTCGAGTGGAACAGGAATGGCGCGCCGTGCCTCATCGCATCCTGGTAGTCACCAAACGATGGCAGGCAGGTCATCAGAAAGTCATCAAGGACGACCAAGGCCTCGTCGCGCGTTACCGCCCACCCGAACGGTTCGAGATCGCCAAAGCCGTGCGGGAACCGCTCAGCCACGAGATCGATGACTTCCCGCGTCATCACGTCTGGAGCGGGTCGAGATCGTGCCGGGATCGGTAGGCGCGACGGCAAGGCACGACGATTCTCGGCATCGAGGTTCCACTGGTCCCCAACCGGGTCTGCACCATCCATCAGGATGCCCGTCTCTCGGCGCATCTCCCGGTAGAAGAACTCCATCCGGTACGTCTTCCGGCCGCTCGCCCATCGATCAAACCGCGCGTGTGACGCGATGAACCGGTTGTCCTCGCGCATCTCCACCGGGATGCCGAGGGAGGCCTCCCAAGACTCAATCAGCCGTCGAACACGCCATTCCCCGGCCTCGGTAACGATCAGTCGCGTTGCCTTGTGCCGCGCAACGGCCCGCGCAACCTCGCCGGTAAATGTGCCCGTGTTGGCAGGGTCATCAAGCCGGACATAGTCGACCCGGACACCAGCGGCACGCAATTCTTCGGCGAAGTGGCGCATCGCCCCGAGGATGAACACCAGCTTTTGGCGGTGATGGGGGACGTAAGTGGCTTCCTCCTGCACCTCAACCATCAGGACGACCTGCGCGGGGTCTCCCGGACGAAGGTCGGCCAGAGAGGAAAGGCCCCGTGTAAGTTGATCCCCAAGGACGAGCCGGACAGTAGTCACGCCCATAGTATCGGCCATTCCCGCATCAGGGATTGGTCTGGCCTGTATCAGGAACTGAAGTTGTGCCCGCCTGCGAAGGACGCCGAAATCCGTGGAGATGCGTCGTGCACAGTCACACGGACTGGGAGAGCGAGAAGCCTCGGGAAAGGCCAGCCAGACTGCGTTGCCAGGCACCGCGGAGGTGGCGCCAGAGCAAGGCGCCGGCAGTCGCGATCGGAACGCCATCCGGGCAGACGGCACCGATTAGACGCCAAAGCGGAGCGGCCGGGTTCACCAAAGCGTCGGTCGACGCCTCCAAGGCAAGGTGGTAGCCGAGAGGTTCGGGGGATACGAGGACCGCCTCCGGCGACCACCGCGCACCGCCAATGAGCGCGGCGCACGCGCTCACGAACGCCTGCACCACCCGTCGATCCAGCGTTCAGTTGCTCTGCCGGAACTCGATGATGTCCTTTTCACGCGAACCCACGTGAGTCAGGTTCAAGACTGCTTGCCTCGACGATCCAGTCCCGTCGAATGACTGCGCCGGTTCATCGAAGGACCAATACTCGTCACGCCGTGGTGGCGAGTGCCGATACATGAATGGTTTTCCTCGGTGGCACCCTCCCTCGGCATTTGCCATGCGAAAGAGAACATCCTCGAAGCACGCATTGCAAGTAC
>Ga0214923_10003600_pt1 | contig 19329 bp, 2 predicted proteins | sample LL1510_MetaG_FD_177993 | JGI IMG/M metagenome (GOLD analysis project Ga0214923, IMG submission 177993) | Freshwater microbial communities from Lake Lanier, Atlanta, Georgia, United States - LL-1510 | ecosystem: Environmental > Aquatic > Freshwater > Lake | place: USA: Georgia | collected 2015-10-15
GCGGTTAATAAAACAGAACCTGCTTCATTTCCCACAAGGTCTTTTGTAGATGAATTTTCTTTGACATCCGTAGTGGAAACAATTGTATCATTTTTCACAGGAGCATCATTGCCAAGCTTACAGGTAACCACCGTTGCTGAACGTGTGGTAGATACCCATCCACATCCTGGAACATCCGCAGATAGGGTATAAACTCCGGAATGGAACAACTGTGCATTTAACCGCCGGGCAATTCTACCGCTAAACGTAAATCCACCCGGGCCATTCCATTGATAATTAACGGTACTTCCCAAAGTAGCACCTACTAAGTTTAAAGATGCTCCAACACATGGCGTATTTGAAGCAGCAGTTAAGCTTGCAGGATTATACACTTGAACAGGTGAGGTTGTTATTTCTCGCATCCCACAACCCGGACTCGTAACTCTTAAGGTATAAACCCCAGCATTGGCGGTAGTCAAACCAGAAACAGAGGCTATCGCCTGATTGGAAGTAAATCCAAGAGGGCCTAACCATTGATAAGCATAAGTACCCAAAGTTTGATTTGACGATAATCCCAAAGTACCCGCTACACATACTGGACTACTAGTATTTGCCATTAAACCCGTGAACGTATTGCCTACTGTAATATTAACCGTACTGGTGGATTGCCCACATCCCGGAATAGCAACTACTAAGGTGTATAAGCCCCCGGAAACAGGCAGTATATTGATTAAAGAAGGAGTACGTAAACTAGAGGTGAAACCATTAGGCCCTGACCAATTATACAAGGTGCCTCCTATTTGACCTGTGCTTAATTGTAAGGTTCCACCTTGACAAATAGGGGAATTACCTGTAGCGATCATCCCACTAGGATCACTTAACACCACACGGGTAGTATATATTCTGGCACCTCCACATCCACTCGATACTACACTTAGTGTATATTCCCCAGCAGCTAAACTGGTAACCCCTATAATTGAATCTACTTCAATGCCTGAGGTAAATCCATTCGGCCCAGCCCAACTATACGTAGCATTCGGAATTGTGGTAGCCGTCATTCTTAACGTTTGACCATAACATAATGGACTATTCGACCCCGCAACAATACTATTTAAACTTGGATTAACAGTTACCGCAGTGGTTGCAGTAGTTACACCACAATTGGTAGTAACACTTAAAGTATAAGTACCCGAATTTAAAATGGGAACATTTAATAAGGAAGGTGTTCTCAACGTAGAATTGAAACTATTAGGCCCTTGCCAAACAACCCCAGCATTTAAAGGCCATTGGGTAGAAAGTAACAACGTTCCCCCTTGACAAATTGGGCTGTTAGAAGTTGGAGATAATACCGGAATGGTATCCACCACAATACGCGTAATACGGGAAGTAGCAACACACCCTGGACTAACAACCGATAAACTATATTGCCCTCTATACAATGCACTCACACTCGGTATAGAGTCATTCTGATTATTAGAGGTAAAGCCATTGGGACCAGTCCAGCTATAAGTAGCATTGCTTATTGTGGTAGCGCTTAACCGTAAGGTTTGTCCAACACAAACCGGACTATTACTGGTAGCTACTAGTCCACTTAGATTACCGCCTACTTGAACCGATACACTAATAGTATAAATTCCACAACCCGTGCGGGATGCGGTTAAGGTATATATCCCACCTTGAACAGGCTGTACATTAGTAATAGAAGGAGTGGTTCCAATACTTGTATATCCATTCGGACCTGCCCAAACCATATTCACGCCTGTTAAGGCAGCTCCACTTAAATACAAATTATTTCCTTGACAAACCGGAGTGGTAGCCGAAGCAGTTGCAGTTAATACTGGCAATAATGCTACAGTTTGAGAGCGATTAACCGGCAAACAACCCGGTGTTGAAATGGTAACTTGATAAGCCCCATTTCCAGAAGACTGAATCCCAACGATAGAATCCACTCCTACGGCACTGGTAAATCCATTCGGCCCTGTCCATAAATAGGTAGCATCTGGAAAATAAGAAGCACTTAAAGCGAGCGTATTTCCAATACATACAGGAAGATTACTGGTTACGTTTGATTGATTCAGATTAGTTCCTACTTGTACGGTTGTGGTAAAAGTTGCAACCCCACAACTCGGCAATGAAACAGTTAAGCTATAAACTCCACTTTGGGAATATTGAGCACCTGCAAAAGTTTCAGTAGCCAATTGGGAGGTAAATCCATTTGGTCCGCTCCACAAGAAAGTAGATCCTCTAGGTCCGGAACCTTGCAAGGTTAGGTTACCCCCTCCGCACACCGGACTATTACTGGTTGCATTGGCACTGGATAAATTATTTACGATTACTGCAAAGGTTTGAATCCAAGGAGAACATCCTCCTGCAGATGCAGTTAGCGTATATAAACCCGCCATTCCATTGGTTGCATTATTTCGGGTAACACTAGATCCACTTGCGGTAAATCCACCTGGACCACTCCATAAATACGACACTCCGGATAAATTAGTGGCAGAAAGTATGATCGCATTGCCAGAGCATACTGGGCTATTCGTACCTCCCATCACTTGTTGTTGAATATTAGGAGAAACCCATATTTCAACCGTATCAAACATCGTTTGACAACCGGGCACTACCTGCTGTAGGGTATAAACTCCGGCACGGTTGGCCTGAACCGCTAATATCCCTGGATTTGGGGTAGAGGCTACATAATTATTAGGACCTCGCCAACGATAAAAGGCATATTGATTATTGCCTCCAGCATATAAAAACAAATTACTGCCTTCACAAATATTTACCTGATTGGCATAAGCGTTCATTCCCGGTGCTGGGCTTACGGTTACCGTAAAATGATCTTCAAAATACCCACATCCAGGGGAAGTACCGCTAACAGTATAGACCCCATTTAAGGTTGGACTACTATTTGGTATAACAACCGAAGATTGATTGCCGGTAAACCCATTCGGACCTATCCAGGAATAGGTAAGCCCTTGTAATAAATCAACCGAAATCTGAACAGTGTCCCCTTGACATACTGGACTATTATTTTGGGGGTTTAAATTCAAGGCAGGACTTACCACTACGTTAGTTAAATATACCAATGGATTTTGACAACCGGGTTGAGCTATCGTAACCGTATAAATCCCAGCTTCCAAAGGAGTGGCATTTAATACAAACGGAGCGTGACCGGAATCCATAAATCCATTTGGGCCCGTCCAAGAATAAATCGTACCCCCAATATTCGTTGCAGACAAATAAACAGTAGCACCCTCACATATCGGACTGTTATTGCCAACTGTAAAGTTTTGGGAATTGGTAACAGATACTAATATCGAATCACTCAATTGTCCGCATCCGGGGCTGTTAATGATTAAACTATATACCCCCGCTTGTGGTGAGGTAATAGATATAATCTGAGGATTTTGTTGCGTACTGCTAAATCCATTCGGACCCCGCCAATGGTAAGTGCTAGTTCCGTTTCCACCACTGGAGGTTAATTGTAATACCTCTCCTGCACATAGCGTGGTATTTCCGCCCAATAGAATTTGAGTTACCGGAAGATTTACCGCAACACTAGTTCCTAATACAACCGAAGTACAACCTGCATAACTTACCGTTAAACTATACGAGCCTGCCTGGCCTTGGGTGATGGAAGATAAACTTGCCTGACTTTGTCCTAAACGTTGATATCCTCCAGGACCCGTCCAATCCGTGGTGGTTCCCGGAATAGAAATCATACTCGTTAACTGAAGTGTTGATCCATTACATACCGGACTATTACTTCCCATTACAATACTATCTCTTAAATTATAAGTTACGACTCGTGTACGAACCGCACTCTGATTGCTAGTTCCACAGGTGTTTTCTCCCCTAACTCTATAATAATGATTTTGCCCACCGGTTAATCCTATTACTGAATACGAAGTTGTATTTCCCACCGACAAGTTTTGATAACTCGGAACATAACTACTGAACAAAGTATCATAAGCAACGTCTAATCTATAATTTGTCGCATTCATTTGGTTTTGCCAATTGGCTACGAATCCAGTACAATTAACCAATGAGGCTGCACTACTGGTAATCACAGAAGGGATAGGCAAGGTGCTTCCCTGTGCACGTGTGCTGGAGGGACTAATGCCACAAACTCCTGCTGCTCTTACTCTAAAATATAGGGTTTGTCCTGCTGTCAAACCTGTAAGTATAGCTTGTGTGGCAGATCCCATATTTCGGTTTTGATAGCCACTGATAAAGGTTACAAAACTTGTATCAGTCGCTACATCCAGATAATACCCAGTGGCACCTGATACCCCTGACCAATTCAGCGTAATGCCGGTACAAGTAGGGGAAGTAGCCGATAAAACCATTGGAATGCCCGGTATTACCTGAACCCCTAATACCGCTGTACCACTTACCGTTCCTACATAGGGATTCACTACACTCACCATAGAATAGGTGATAGATTGACTTGGTGTAACTGCAAAAACATAAGGGCTCGAGACAATCCCACTAATGGTGGTGGGCTGAACTCCATCAGTATAGGTAACTGTCCAGGGAGCAGGTCCAGTTAAATGGATGGATAGATTGGCAGCACTACCTAAACATAAGGTCTGGCTTCCACTTAAAGTGGCTGTGGGTAAGGCATTCACTAAAATATAGGCAGCACCGGATCCACTGCCAGTACAATTTGCATCTGATACTGATATTAATGAATAAGTGCTGGTTTGCGTTGGACTCACCGCCAATACATAAGGACTTTGTGTTATCCCCGTCACTGAATAAGTGGAAGTGCCATCTGTATAATTTATCTGCCAAGGAGAACTTCCGGTTAACGCTAAAGTTAAATTAGCAGATTGTCCTAAATTGATAGTTTGGGTACCACTCAAAACAGCCGTTGGAATAGTAAATAAATTTATCACCCCTACCCCACTCACTGAACCAGAACAGGCATCATTGACATTTACTAAATTATAAGTAGTGTTTATTATAGGTGTTATAGATAATAAATAAGGACTACTATTAATACCCGTCAGGGAGGTATTGATACTACCATTGGAATAAGTTACACTCCAGGGACCATTACCGGTAAAGTTAATCGTAAGTTGACTACTTCCTCCGGGACAAATTGAATTGGAACCGGATAAACTTGCTGCAGGGGTGGGTAGAATCGTTACCGAACGTGTTCCACTTACGGTTCCTGTACAAGCATCATTCAAACTTGTTAAGCTATAGGTACGACTTACCGAAGGGCTTACTGCAAATACATAAGGGCTAGTTGAGATATTGTTGATGGTACTGGAAGAAACCCCATCGGTGTAGTTTACATTCCAAGGACCATTACCGGTGAGGTTAATCGTCAAATGGCTGCTGGTATTGGCACAAATGTTTGCATTGCCACTGGTTAAAGTAGCGGTTGGAGTAGGTAAGATCGTTACCGAACGTGTTCCGCTTACCGTTCCTGAACAAACGTCGCTGACACTGATTAAACTATAGGTGCGACTGGCTATTGGGCTTACAGTCCATACATAAGGACTTGCAGTAATATTTAAAATAGTAGCAGGAGTTACGCCGTCTGTGTAAGTTGTATTCCAAGGCCCTGTTCCGGTAAGGGTGAGGGTTTGTTGTGCGGATCCTCCAGCACAAATATTTGCGGATGCCGAAGTCAGAGTTGCGGTTGGAACGGGGAGAATCGAAACTGTACGACTGCCAGATACGGTTCCCACACAAGCATCCGAAACCGAAACTAAACTATAGGTTTTGTTAACGGTTGGACTTACTGACCACACATGTGGACTGGAAAGAATATTTAATAGAAGTACTGGTGTTACTCCATCAGTATAAGTTAAATTCCAAGGTCCAGCACCCGTTAAGGTGGCAGTTAATTGACTAGATCCTCCGGTACAAATATTTGCACTACCGCCCGTTAAGGTTGCGGTTGGATTGGGTAACAACGAAATACTTCTACTACCACTAAACGTTCCAGTACAAGCATCGTTTAAACTTGTTAAACTATACGTGCGATTGGCTGTCGGACTTACCGCAAATACAAAAGGACTACTTGAAATACCGTTGTGCGTTGTGGTAGATACCCCATCTGTATAATTAACATTCCAAGGTCCATTACCTGTGAAGTTAATCGTTAGTGGGCTGGAAGTACCTGTGCATATACTTGCACTTCCACTTGTTAAAGTAGCCGTTGGAGTGGGCAAAACTTGTACAGTATAATTTCCACTGGCAGTTCCAATACATTGATTGATTACAGATACTAAAGAATAAGTAGTAGAAACAGATGGTGTAATCGTAAGTAAAAAGGGATTTGCAGTGATCCCGGTAAGTGGAATATTGGTGGTACCATTCGAATAGGTTAAATTCCAAGGCGAGGTTCCAGTGAAAGCAATAGTCCTTTGGGTACTCTGTCCCGGACATATGGAAGCACTACCACTCAAACTTGCAGTTGGCAAAGCCTGTACTTGAGTAACAGCCGATCCTGAGAAAATTCCGGCTCCACAATTATCCGAAACGGAAGTTATCGTATAGGTTCGGTTAGCAGATGGACTTACAGAAATAATAAACGGAGTTACGGTTATATTACTTTGATTAAAAGAAGAAAAGCCATCCGTCCAGTCTAAACTCCAAGGTGAACTTCCGGTAAGTGCTACACTCAGGTTTACCGATTGCCCGGCACATAAAGATTGAGAACCGGATAGCGTGGCAGTAGCAAGATTAGTAACATTAATCACTGCATTACCAGAGACTGTTCCCGCACAAAGATTGGAATTAACAGTTATGGGAAGATAGGTGGTGTTGGAACTTGGGGTAACTGATATCAGTAAAGGACTGGCAGTGATTCCGGTTAAAGTGGTATTAGAAGTTCCATCGGAATAAGCAAAACTCCAAGGGGATGAATTGGTGAATTGTACGGTTAGATTTGCACTCGCGCCGGAACAAATCGATCGGCTACCCGACATCACTGCAAAAGGTTCAATACATGCCACATCCGAACTATATCCATCATAATTCCCGCCTTTAAATTTAGTGATGTCATTCGATGCTAAAGAACCGATTGAAAAAACCGCATCACTATTATCGGTAACGGTTATATCTGTACGATCGGTTACTTTTACCAAAGCCTGCTGGGTGGTGGAACCGGTGGGTATTAACCAACTATAAAAAGTTCTATTCGCCGGAATTGAATCTACAATTAGGTTCCAACTTGATCCATTATTGGTTGAATATTGCAATCGTACATTCAACACACTTGCAGAGGTCCAACGCACTGGACGCATAGTTCCGTATTGATAAGCCTCGCTTCCATTGGGGGATTGAATAGCTACTGAGGCAGGAGGAATGGTGAATACCGCATTACTGTTATCCGTAACCAAAGGATCCGAGGTATCGGTTACTCTGACCAAGGCGGTAGTACTACCTAAAGGTCCAGCACCATTCACTACCCAAGGATAATTCCCAGTTCCCCCGGGGGTTGTATTAATAATCAAATTCCAGGAACTTCCATTATTTGTGGAATATTCCAATCGAACATTGGATACGTTCTGACTTGTCCAGGTGATGGTTTGATTAGAAGCCCCAGGCCAGTTTTCTCCTCCATTAGGAGAAGTTAAGGAAAGAGATTTAGGAGAGGAATTATCGGAAGAATATCCATCAAAGGATCCTCCTTTAAATTTAGTAATGTCATTTGCCGGAATAGAGGCAATTGTAAAGTTGGCATCTGAACCATCTATGATAGTGTAATCCAATCTATCCATAGCTCTTACTCGGGTTTGAGTTCCTATAGCAGCACTCGGAATTAACCAACTATAAAAAGTTCTGGAGGCTCGGATAGAATCTGTAATTAAATTCCAGGATGACCCTGCATTAGTAGAATATTCCAAACGAACATTTAACACCGATTGGGAAGTCCAACGGATAGGTCGCATCGTTCCACTATAAAAAGTTTCCCCTCCATTAGGAGTTACAATGGTTACAGAGGAACCCGGAATCGTCCAGGTATTATCACTCGCATCCGTGATAGCGCCATCCGTAACGCTGGTTACCCTTACCCTACATTGGGAAGATCCTAAGATACCGGCCCCGGGAACTGTCCATGGATAGGTTTGAGGCCCTGAGGGATAATTATTTTCAATCACAATCCAAGAGGATCCATTGTTGGTGGAATATTCAATTCTTACATCAGAAACATTACTTGAAGTCCAGGTAATATTTTGAAGAGTAGCCCCTGACCAGTTTTGTCCTCCATTGGGCGCAGTAACAGTAATAGATTTTGTTCCTGTATTATCTCTGGAATATCCATCTCTACTTCCCCCTTTAAATTTTGTAATATCATTTGCCGGAGAACTGGTCACTGAAAACACCGCATTGGATCCATCATTAACAGTAGTGTTCGTGGCATCTTCTGCTTTTACCAAATATTGAGAACCAGAGATGGAGGGAACAGTCCAAGTATAAAATGTTCTAGAAGCTGGGATGGAAGTTGCGATACTTGTCCAAGCACTTCCATTATTGGTGGAATAAAACAAGTTTACATTTAAGATGGAATTGGAAGTCCATCGTATAGCTCGATTTTGGGCATTGTAAAAGGTTTCTGCCCCGTTGGGATATTGAATAGTGACTGAAGATGGGGGAATCGTGAAATTTGCATTGCTTTGGTCAAATACACCAGAATTTGCCGTAGAAGTAATTTTAACCAAACAAGTGGTTGAACCCAAAGGACCGGCACCAGGTACTGTCCAGGGGTAAGGAGAGGACGCCGCAGGATAATTGGTAACAATAGAATTCCAGGTACTTCCATTATTGGTGGAATAATCAATATTTACGTTGGCAACTCCAGAGGAAGTCCAAGTAATATTTTGAGTACTAGCTCCTGCCCAATTCTCCCCCCCATTGGGTGCGGTAACCGTAATCTGTGCCGACAAAGAAGCGACACTCGTTATTCCTGCGAACAGCAGATAAAACCATAACCTTTTCATATTCAATAGAAGTAAAAAGGTTTAGTTACATCTGTTAAAACGCAATTCATTTACGATCAAATTACAATCCTGAGAATTGGTAAATGAAAATCTCCAATATCTTGAGGTGGTGGGAGGAAATATTAAATTTTGAAAAGCATTAACATCTTTTGTAGGGTAAACAGAACCCACAACAGTCCATGGGCCGGTAGTTGAAGTTCCAGATTCTATCGTAACTCCATCCACGTCATAATTTGAGGTTCCCTGCCAGGCTCTTCCATAGGTAAAAATGCCGATTCCATTTAAGTTGGTTGAGGACACTAAATCTACCACCACCCACAAGGCTCCTCCTGTAATGCAAGAGGATCCACCATATCCAAACATACTTGGGCCACAACCTGCAGTAGTATTACCATCAAATATTCGCGTTGCATCATAACAACCGCAAGAAGTAGCATTATTTGAATTTGAATAAGATGCATTACATTGCGTCCAAGATTGTGTTCCGGATAATATTGCTGGGCTTGAACAAGCAGCAATAACAGGCACGGCAACAATAGAAGTTGCAGAACAACTTCCCTGCGTTACAGTTAATGTTGTATTAAAGGTTCCAGCGGAACTCCAACTAACTTGAGGATTTGCAACTGAACTGGTAGAAGGGGTTCCACTGGGGAAGGACCAACTATAAGTAGTACCCACAGGCATAATGGGTCCAAAAAAGGAATTGGAAGTTCCTGCGGCTGCATAACTTCCATTGGGATAAGATACTGTAAAATCACTAGTTAGCGCTGAACGACCAGCACGAAAACTAACTGTGGCACTTCTTGTAGTACTTGCTGAAGCCATATTTCCCCTCCCAGACGTAGAAGGAGTACACCCTTGATTTTTCAACCCAAACCCAGCAGTATTTGTACATCCAGAAGTATTGGCAAAAACGTTGGCGGTAGTTGTACTTGAATTACCATTTGCCCCAGGCCAATTGGGTGCATCTGCATGCCCTGCTGCTAGTAAGGTACCATTACCATGATCCCCTCTATATGATCTTCCAGCAACATGGGTAAGGGTTACATAAAGTTCCCCTAAATTATCTCCCATATTACATACCCCATAAAAAGTATTTCCAGTTGAATTTCGGTTTGTAGAAGAATTGGTTGCCATTATACCCGCTCTTAAAGGACCAGTTCCTCCATCTCCTTGACTCACACTAACGCTATAAAAACCAGGATTAGTGCTTGATGCGGTTTCAGTTCCATTTTCCGTACCCACCAGAGTAACTGCACTATAACAAGGATTATACGTGCTTCCCCATGGCATATCGTTTACACCTGAAGGAGGTAAAGGCCCTCTGCAGGCTTTTTCATATTCCAACTCGGTTAAAGGTCTTAAAGCAGCCCAATCTGAATAAGCCATACCATCCATTGGGCTTAAATAATTGGAGGACCTGTCAGGTCGTGCAGTGGAATATACCCTTGGCGTTCCTGGGCTTACTCCGGCAGTTTGTACCATAATGGTTTGTCGGCTGGTTGGCGTGGTTAATCCATCAAAGGCATATTGACCGGGGGAATTGGTAGAATTATTAACCCTAGCCGTTTGTTGAGTATAAGTTAATGAATTTAAAAAATCACAATATTGCCCTTGGGTGATTTCATATTTCATGATATAAAAAGGCAAATAACCCGTTGGAAAACTGGCACTATCCGTGCCTGCTACTATCGATCCATCGCAATTTAAATCCAAGCCATTATCTCCATCAATTCTAAAGAAGTTAACTGGAGAACCTACCGTATTTACAATCGAAGTGGCAGAAATAACGGGGGACATTAAGTTATCAATGGTATAAGGCAAATGTTGGGAAACAGCATAAAATGAACTACTTGATGAACTACTTACCCCATCCCCATCTCCAATGGTAAAAGGCCCGCCGGGTATATACACCATCTCAATTCCATAAATATTTAACAGCGGCGTTGCTCCATTAGAAACCCCATCGGTTCCGTAAGCCCATTGTAATTCAACAGCAGTAGTGGCTAGCGTGCCATTTCCAAAATCTCTTCTACTAATAAATGAACCCCGGCGGTCACAGGAAACTTGTAAAGTTATCGGTGTGCCAGTTCCAGTAACAAACCCTGTGGTATTTAAGGTAGCATGATTCCAAACGCCTGTTGTAGTACTCCATTTACAAAACACCCATACTACGTCATTATTAACGTTGTCTCTCCAAGAGTTCTCCCAAGTAATATTGAATCTCACCTGCCAAGTTTGGCTGGTTGTGTTTTGACCGGTTAATGTGGTATTGGAGATTACCAATCCATTCCCAAAAGCAACAGGGGAAAGGCAAACCAATAATCCAACAAATACCAAAAAGGAAGTAAATAATCTTTTCATACTATTTTGAAAAAAACTGAAGGGCTAGTCCCATAACTCGCTTCGGGATTACCAAAATTAAGGAGGTTTTTACAGTCAATAGCTATCCTCTATTAGATTTTCTACTTTTTGGAGTATCCTTAAATAAAATAACACTAATAGGAATAATTTGTTAAGCGAACATTAAGAAAAAATATGCTTTTTAACATAAGCCTAATAAAAATATAAAATTGACATTTTGATTAAAAAAATTCAGGGAACCTTGTGGGGTTCCCTGAATACTAATTAAAGTTATTATCTACAAAGTTACTTATCTAACCAACCACTTATCTCTCAGGGTTACTCCTCCTTGAACGGTTTCAATCATATATTGACCGCTACTTAATGGAAGGGTAAATCTTACTCCATCTTGCCATTGATCGTTAGTTACATCGTCTCTTTGGATAGATTTCAATAATAAGATTCTTCCCTGCATATCGTAAACTTTGATAGTGATGGTAGGATCTTCAGCATCCAATCCACCCCAAGCCAGATACAACTCAACGCCTTCTCCTGGATTAGGCCAAATTTTAAGCGTTTGATTGCCACGGGTAACCGTAGTAGATTCTGAGTAGGCTTCCGTGTTTTCAGTTTGGGTTTCTCCATTCGCCTCAGTTTGACCTGGGTCAGGAGCACCCTCTCTGCAGTTCACCACTGCCACAGTTACAGTATTGGTAAGCCATCCACAACCTGGAACATACGCAGTTACAGTGTATGCACCAGCATTTGCAGGCTGAACCCCAAACTGAGTTGCCGCACGACCTGAAGAGGTAAACGCTGCCGGTCCAGTCCATGCATACCCTCCAGCTCCCGTTAGTAATGGTGCAATTAATCGAAGGGTTTGATTTACACAAACCGGAGTATTTGCAGTAGGTACAAACAAGGTAGGATTTGATACCTGAACCGGAGCCGTTGTAGTGCTAAAGCTTGGGCAACCCGGACTAGTTACCGTTAAGGTATAGACCCCGTTATTAATCGGTTGAGCATTGGTAATAGAATCTAACCGGTTACCACTAGTAAATGTATTGGGCCCTGTCCACCGATAAGTAGCCGTTCCGGTAACTGTACTCGCTGTGAAGACCAAACTGGATCCCTGACAAATCGGAGAATTGGATCCCATAGAAACTCCAGTTACCCGAGTCCCTACTGTTACACTTGTGGTAGAAGTGATGGCTCCACATCCAGATACTGTTGCCGTTAAGGTATAAACCCCAGCAGAAACAGGTTGAGCATTGCTAATCGCAGGTGTTTGTTGAGAAGAACTAAATCCTGCTGGACCATCCCAACGATAGGTGGTACCTAACATATAACCCGTACTAAAGTATAGGAATGATCCTTGACATACCGGACTAGTAGAAATAGCAGTAAGTCCTGCAGTATTGGTTACATATACAATTGGGGTTACAAATACTCCTGTACCACAACCCGGTGTGCTTACTTGTAAGGTATATTCTCCCCCAGCTAATGTTGTAACACTGGTTAGGGAGTCATTAGCAGATCCTCTGGTAAAGCCATTCGGACCTGACCATCTGTAAGTATATCCACTACGAACAGTACTGCTTAGATATAAAGTACTTCCTAAACATACTGGAGAGTTAGTTTGAAGGGTAACTCCGGTAAACGGTGTTCCAACAGTAACACTCGTAGTAGTAGTAGCAACTCCGCACTGTCCGCTAACAGTAGCAGTATAGACTCCACTTGCTAACGGTGAGGCACCCACAATTGACGGTGTTCTTAGGGTTGAAGTAAAGCCATTAGGACCACTCCATACACACGTAGAATAATTGTTCGGCCATGAGTTGGTGAAGTTTAGAGTACTACCCTGACAGATTGGAGTATTAGATCCAATAAACAATTGAGGAACAGTATCCACAACCACATTCGTAGTTCTAACTATCGAAGGACATCCTGGACTGGTTACCGTTAAATTGTAGGCACCGGCATTTGCCAACTGAGCCGCAGGAATGGAATCAATTCTATTTAAAGAATTAAACAATCCTGGACCAGACCAGCTATACTGTGCATTATGGACGTTAGTCGCACTCAATCCAATTGTATTTCCTAAACATACTGGCGTATTACTGGTAGCTACAACCCCTCTTAAGGATCCACCGACAGTTACTGAAACAGTATTCGATAATGGACTACAACCTGTTCTAGAAACCGTTAAGGTATATAGACCCTCATGAATCGGAGTAACCTGAGAAATAGAAGGCGTGAAATTGTTAGCTGTAAATCCATTCGGACCTGTCCATGCGAAAGATACGTTCGGTTGACTAACAGAACTTAGATATAGATTGTTGCCCTCACAAATGGGTGAGTTAGAAGAAATAGAGGCAGACAATGCAGGATAAACTGTTGCCGTTGTCGTGCGGGTAACAGCTAAACAACCTGGGGTTCTAATAGTCACTGAATAAACTCCATCTGCAAACGTAGTAGCGTTAAAGATGGTATCATTACTCCGTGTACTGTTAAAGTTGTTAGGACCCGTCCAAGTGTAAGTTGCATCAGGATAATAAGTGGAAGAAAGCAACAGATTAGAACCTGCGCAGATTACCCCACCATTTGTAGCATTGGAATAATTCAGATTATTACCCACCGCTGTTGTAGCGGTAAACGTTAAGGTACCACAACTTGGAACCGTAACATTTAGGGTATACACTCCACTTACAGATGGGGTGGCATTCATAAAGTTAACCTGCTGCAAGGCAGAACTAAATCCATTAGGCCCTCTCCATAAATATTGATTAGAACGTCCACCACCAGCACTTAAGGTAAGAATTCCTCCTCCGCAAACAGGGCTATTCGTAACTGGTGCTAGATTCAAGGTATTGGTTACTTGTACCAAAACCGTTTGAGTCATAGTACCACATGAACCGGAAGATACTTGTATGGTATACATACCCGCCATATTGCTAGTAACAGGTGCAATTGTATCGGTTTGTCTACCACTACTATATCCGTTAGGTCCTGTCCATGCGTAATTCACCCCATTAATTGCTGAGGCAGATAAAATCAAGGAGCCACCAGCACACACTGGAGTGTTACTTCCCGATTGAACCATCGTTACAGAAGGAGTTACCTGAACCCAAATACTGTCGCGGATACTACCACAACCCGGAGTGTTCATTTGTACATAGTAATATCCTGTCTGATTCATCTGAATAGTAGGTACACGAGTAAGTCCTTGACCCGCAGTGTATCCATTTGGCCCTGACCAATTATAGGTTGCGTACATGCTATTTCCAATTGCGTTTAAGTCCAAATTGTTTCCTTGGCAGATTAAGGTCTGGCTAGCCGTGATACTCATGGCAGGCGCAGGATTCACAATAGAATTGAACACATTAACATACGTCGGACATCCAGGGCTATTGGCAGTTAAGCTATAGGCTCCGGTTTGATTGGTTTGAACATTACCCAAAACAACGTTTCGAGAAGTTCCCGTAAATCCATTCGGTCCAGACCAAGAATACGTTACTCCTGGAATTGAATTTACACCCATTCTTAACGTATCGTTCTGGCAAACAGGTGAATTATTCGTTGGTACCGTATTCACCATAGAAGAACCTACCTGCAAGGTAGTATAGTAGGTTAATGGATTACATCCAGGTTGAGTAGCTGTCAAAGTATACTGACCTGCATTGGCTAACGATGCATAGTTAATAGATGGTGTCGATCCAGACCAGCTAAAGTTATTAGGACCTGTCCAAGTATAGGTTCCATTTGGAATATACACCGATCCAAAATAAACAGGTGTTCCTTCACAAACCGGCGTGGTAACCGTTGGATTTACGGGTATAGTAGGCGTTACCGTAACCATCATGGTATCCGACATACTATTACACATTGGAGAAGTAATCGTTAAGGTATAAATTCCTTGATTTTGCATAGGAATAGACAACACTTGAGGATTACTAATCGCCGCTGTAAATCCATTAGGTCCTGACCAATAATAGGTACTGGTTCCAGGGTATCCTCCATTAGAAGTTAGATTTAAATTCTCTCCTGAACACAATGGAGTATTACCAGTTGCAGTTACACTGCGGATAGAATCATTAACCAATAAACGAGTGGTATCTGTAACCGGAGAACATCCAGTAAATGATGCAGTTAATGTGTAAACCCCTGCACGATTAAAGTTAATCGGAGTAATCACAGGATTCCTTTGGTTAGAAGTATAGGAATTCGGTCCATTCCACTGATAGGTCACCCCAGTAAATCCGGTAGAAGAAAGACTAACAGAAGTTCCTGAGATACATACCGGAACCTGTGATTGTACTCTTATGGAATCTCTAAGATTCATGGTAGTGAAGGTAATCGGAGTAGAATTAGACCCGGTTACACAACTTGCAGAAGCTCGAACCCTAAAATAGTATGGAGTGGCAGCAGTTAAGGTACCGACCGTGGTGGTGGTGGTGTTCCCAACGTTTAAGGCTGCATATCCATTTACTAAATTCGTAAACAAGGCATCTGTTGCAAGGTCAATTACATAACTCGATACTCCAACCCCAGCGCTCCAATTTACACGAGCAGTCGAACAAGTAATATTGGTTGGCGCAGAGGCTACTGGTGCAGCAGGCACCACAATCTCAGCGGCTCCTATCGTTGGATTTGTTCCAGGACGTGTATATCCACTCTTATCAATGGTAAGGGTAGTTACTGCCTGACCTGCTTGTAGCTGTGTATTACAACTGAGCAAGTTGGTATTGCTTAAATAGTTGGCTGAAACGTTTAAGGAGTTTAATCCTCCATAAGAAGGCTGACGGAAGGAATTCCAGTTGGAAGGAATGAAGTTTCCAAACAAACTATGATAAGCTAAATTGGTAGATCCTGATGGAACAAAATAGTTATTATAGTTATAAGTAACTGAAGTACCTGCGTTGATATAAACCGCATATTGATTTGCACTTCCAGAGCCTCCAATTACAAAGTTGTTATTCCGTACATCAAAATTGTAGTTTGCTCCATCATAGAACCCATAGGCTGTTGCACCGAAGGTATTCACTACGTTAACTGAGTTATAATGCATGTCAACATAATTCAATCCAGAAGCATAGATACCGTATAGGGTAGTGGTTGCCGTTGGAAGAACGGAGATGTAGTTATTTCCAATTAAACCTCTTGAGGCAGTTTGACCCGTATGATTAGCCAATTGCATACCGCGATTAATACCGCGAATATCATTTCCAGTAATTTGGTAAGCATTGTTCAAGTAATAACCATATAATCCATAACTAACTCCACTGTAAGTAGTGGTTGAAATATTCAACAAGTTGTTTTGGATTTGAGGTGCATCAAGATATTGGAAGTTAGCGCCTACAGCATATGCATTTGTTACTGAATTACCCCGGAATATTAAACCTGGTTCATAAGATCCTGTAGAATTACCTGACCAAAATATACCCATACTACCATAACGAATTGCATTATTCTGAATCACGTTGGAAGTATCCATTAAGGAGTTACTAGAATAGATTACTGCAAAACTTGCACTAGTAGAATTGGTATTAAACCCAGTAAGTCGGCAATTTTCAATTCGGTTAAAATGTGCTCCATTATTTACCTCCAAGCAACGATAATTGCTGGTTTGAAGGGTGATTTTTCGAATCGTGACATAATCAGCACCGTTTAGGTATAAGGCATTGGCACCACTCGCACCATTCAAAATAACTGTACTGGAATCTCCAGAGGCACTTTGGAAGGTAATGGTATTCACAGCACTGGAACCGTTGATTTGAGGGATACTTACTGATTCATTGTAAGTACCATTAAGTACCAAGAAGGTAGTTGGTCCACAAATCCCCAAAGATTGCAATGCAGTTACCGCAGTAGTGAAGGTAGGATATGTTCCTCCCGATCCAATAGTATAGGTACCAGAAAGCGAAGGTTGTAAAGTAACTGTCATCCGGTCATTGGTAGTATCCAAATCTGTTTGGTTATTCGGTAAGGTTGTCCAAACACGAATCTGATATGGGGTATTTACCAATACTGAAATAGTTCCTAAAGAAATCGGAGAAGAAACCCCTTGATAATTTAGGGAACCCGTCCAAGCAAATGGGCTTTGCGTAACCCCATTCACACTCCAGTTAACTGTGGCTGAAGTTAAAGTATTGGTACCAGAATTCTGAATCACCCCTTGTACGGTATTCACTCCTACGCATAATAAACCAGGAAGAACTTGTTGAACTCCGGCATCGTTGGCAACAGGCTTATACTCATCCGCACCAATGGTTACAGGTGTAGTTCTTACTTGTCCATCAATATCAGTGGGTACTGTAGTCAATAAATTTTGACCCACATTTAAGGAGTTATTTAGATGATGGAGATTGGTATTGCTTACGAATGCAGGATCAATATTTACAGAGTTACTTCCTCCATAGCTACCAGAACGTAAGGTCAACCAAGCATTAACTCCAAAGTTTCCATAGTTTGACCAATAGGCTATATTATTGGTTCCGGTTGGCCACCAATAATCATTGTAATCAAACACGTTACCAGTTCCGATTGTCACATAAGCAGCATAGTTAGAAGATCCACCCATTCCGTTATTACGGAAGATATTATTGGTAAAGGTTTTATAAGAACCTACTGCATCATACAAGGTATAAGAAGTGAAATTATTGGCACCAGAGTAGGTAGATACGGTATTATGCACATAATCTGCATAGGTACCATCATTCACATATAACCCATACACATTACCTCCAGCAGCATTTGATGCATTGATGAAGTTATTGGCGATTAATGCTCTTTGAGATCCAGTACCATTTACGAAAGTAAAATACCCGCCATAGTTATTGGTTCGGATATCATTATTCAACACACGTGTAGCATTGTATAAATAATTCCCTTGCATACCATATTGAAGAGCAGAGGTATTATTGGTCATATCAATGCGATTATTGCGAACAATAGGCGCATTCAGATAATCAATCCGCATTCCTATTACTGCTTGATCAACTATCTGATTGTTTTCAATGACCAACCCTGTTTCATAAGGTGATGAGGTTAATCCCATCCAATAAATTGCTGCAGAACCATATTGCATGAAATTATTTCTGAATTCTGCCCCACTTTCATCAGTAGCGGTAGAATTAGCATAGAATAATAGATACTGAATACTATTCGCGGTAGTATTAACACCGATAATCCTACAATTTTCAACGCGTAGGAACTGAGCTCCATTATTTACATCCATTACTCTTCCTTGACCTACGTTTTGAATGGTCAGTTTACGGAATCGGATATAATCCGCCCCATTTAAATACACCACAAATGTTCCAGACCCTTGCAGAATGGCAAGCGTACTATCTCCACTTTGACTTTCAAAGGTGATGGTATTGGTAGCATTCGCACCTAAGATTTGTGGAATTGTGATGGTATCTGTATAGGTACCATTGATCACCTGGAATACCGTAGGTGCACAAACCCCAGAGGATTGCAATGCAGTGACAGCAGCTCTAAAGGATGGGAAGTTTCCACCAGAACCAATGGTATAAGTTCCACCCATCGCTGGAGCACCGGTTGCACTACTAGCATCATTAGTTGAATTCCCGTCGGTTTGTCCATTAGGAGAAGCAGATGCTGCCCAAGTGGTATAGTTACCTGAAACGAAATTGAAGGTACCTACTGTAATAGGTGCAGAATTTACATTTTGCGCTAAACTTCCCGTCCAAGAGAACGGTGTTTGGGCTACCCCATTAATACTCCAATTGATAGTAGCACTGGTTAAAGTAGCCGTACCATAGTTGGTTAATACCACTTGAACATTGGATGGACCAGAACATGGAGGCTGACTCACAATAGTAGAAACCCCTGCATCGTTTGGTAAGGATTTATATTCATCCGCACCCATAGTTACGGGTAGCGTACGAGTTTGTCCATCAATATCCGTGTTAACAGCAGTCAATAAATTCAGACCTGCATTTAAGGAGGTATTGTTATGACGTAAGTTGGTTGAACTGATAAACTGTGGATCAATATTCACTGAGTTGTTCCTCCG
>Ga0214923_10003601_pt1 | contig 19327 bp, 18 predicted proteins | sample LL1510_MetaG_FD_177993 | JGI IMG/M metagenome (GOLD analysis project Ga0214923, IMG submission 177993) | Freshwater microbial communities from Lake Lanier, Atlanta, Georgia, United States - LL-1510 | ecosystem: Environmental > Aquatic > Freshwater > Lake | place: USA: Georgia | collected...
CATCACAGTCCACTAATACATCACAACCCACTACTACATCACAACCCACTACTACATCACAACCCACTACTACATCACAACCCACTACTACATCACAACCCACTACTACATCACAGTCCACTGCTACATCACAACCCACTACAACATCACAGTCCACTACTACATCGCCATCTCAGAAATATGATAATAAAACACCATCTCCGTATGTTGTCGATATACCTGCATCTGATCCAATATTATTACCATTGAACTCGTTGGCTGACTCGGTAACAAAGACAATTTTAACAACAACCCCAATAAAAAATACGACACCGCCTCTAACAAATCCGAATTCATCTATTAATAACATTTTAACAACAATATCAAACGGTCCTTCGAATCTCAATTACGCAAATACTACATCAATATTATCAAACAGTACTTCGAATCTCAATTACGCAAATACTACACCAATATTATCAAACGGTACTTCGAATCTCAATTACACAGATAATACACCAATATTATCAAACGGTGCTTCGAATCTCAATTACATAAATACTACACCAATATTATCAAACGGTACTTCGAATCTCAATTACATAAATACTACACCAATATTATCAAACGGTCCTTCGAATCTCAATTACACAGATAATACACCAATATTATCAAACGGTCCTTCGAATATCAATTACACAAATACTACACCAATATTACCGGAAAAATCGTCGAACTTTAATTACACAAACGCAAACAATACATTATCCAACGAAACAACTCCAATGAGCAATTTAAAAAAAGATTGCGACGAATATATTACTTCGTTAACCGATGGTATATTAAGTCCAAATGTGAGACTGGAAATAGATAAAAAATATTTAGATTGTTTTAATGAACCAGGTAATTGTTTTACTCTATCGAATGGTAAAAAAATCTGCATACCCGACGGAATAGCGAATATTAATTTATCTGACGCAAAACAAACAACTCAAAGCTCGTCCGGATTTAAAAATTACAAAGAAAATTTCAGAGAATCAATAAATGACGATACTGTGCATGTTAATTTTTCAATAGAAAATCCAAATGATAAAACATTGTCCTCACCACCAACAACCCAAAAATCAATAAATAACGATCAGGTTCAAACAAATTTGTGCGAATCCGATTTTGCTGAATTGAGCAATAAAATAGAAAAAAAAATATTAGATGATATAGAACTAAAAATCCACGAAAAAAAAATAATAAACGACGTGGTCGACGGCGTTAATGATAGAATAAAAAATAAAATTTCTTATTATGAAAATAACACCACTTTTTCTCCAAATAACCCGTATTCGAATGTACAAAAATACGTACAAGATAATTCAGATAAGTTAGAAACGGAATTATCAGATGCACGAGTTCAAAATAGAAAACAAATATACAATAACAATAGCGCAAATAGCCAACCGCAACCGAAACAAATTTTAAGACCCAACAATAATAGTATATTTCAAGCAGGAGGAATGTCTGTAAAACAAGATTATTCGCAACCCACAGACAATAACGGAATAATACCTTCAATGTCTAGTTATAATACGAAAGTGGTTTTTTCTGATTCATCTAATGGAGCGGATTCGTATTCTTATTATGGCGCTCTTCAACCCAAAGGATCTGATTACGCACCAATGAATTCTATTTCTGAAACTAATAAAATGCTAGGAAGATTGGATTATGTGCCTCCTCCTCTACCGCCCAATATGGATTTTACATATTTCGGCGCATTAAGAAATAAAGGAACTGATGACGCGAAACCAGTAAACGCTTTACAAGGATTAAATAATTATTCAGAAAAAATACTTGATGATAATTTATATTCTATTGCAGGGAAGATGGGTGTTCAGGAATTTCCTATACCAAATAGAATAGATTATACAATGTATCGTCCTGAAATTAATAAAGATAATGTAAATTATAATTCGTCTCAACCTATTGATTTATATTCTCAATATGGTGCATTAGTATCCAAAGACAATTTTTACGCGTCTTCCAGAGGTTAGAATGTAATTCCTTCAATATAACAAGGAATAGTAATTCCTTGTTGTATACCAATCCGTAACTGGTAACTTACTTGAGAATTCATCCGCTGTGCGGATTGAATTTTTCAAGGGTACAAATCTTCGTCGGTGTATATATTTCTAATGTTCTGGCGCTAGCGTCTTTCGCATTAACATAACGCGGCATCCAAAAATAAGGCACCAATTGACCTTTTCCAGGATAATATGTTTCAAACAATTTACGATAATAATATTGTTCAGTGGTTTTGGGCACAAGATGATCATTCATTAAAAAGAACACTTCTTTTAGAGAACACATTGCCGTTATAATACACTCTTTGTCGTCTGCATTTTCATTAAAGAGATTAAAATCATCCTCTTTGAATTTTTTATCACAGTAATCTTGTATGATTTCATAAAGAGATCTGCTCTGTTTAGAAACTCCGTCACTGAATGCCTCTTTTCTTCTCCATAAAATTTCAGCGGGCAATAGCGCATTTCCTTTATGATTACTATAATTTTCTATAGAAAATGCATTCCTCAATAAAAATTTTTCGCATTGCTCTGATACACTATGATTTCTCATGTGCGCAGGAATAGACAAGTAATATTGAACCCACGTTCTATCCAAAAACGGAGTGCGCGGTTCTAAACCATGACTTGAAATCGATTTATCTGATCGAAGCACGTCAAATAAATAAATATCTTTCAATAAACGCCGACACTCATTATCAAATTCTAAACTATCTGGCGCTTTGTGCATATATAAATATCCGCCGCATAATTCGTCAGAACCGTCTCCATTAAAAATTACTTTCGCTTCACTATTCTTGGAAATGTATTTTCCGAGTAACCAGTTACCAATACTGGCTCTCACAGAAGTTGTATCATAACTTTCAATGGCGTAAATAACTTCCGGAATGGCGTTCAAAAAATCTTCTTCCGTTAATACGATCTCACAATGTTTTGTTCCTAAATAATCGGCTACAATTCGCGCGTATCGTAAATCTTCCGATCCGGCAAGTCCAATACTGTAGGTTTCTAATTGCGGAAGTCCCTTTGTTACATGATATTCATTAACAAGAGCCGCCACCAAACTACTATCTAGTCCGCCAGAAAGCAGACACGCGATAGGTCGCTCAGTCGTAAAACAACGCTTATTAACCGCATTCGTAAAATAATATTGTATATTTTCAATTACCCTATCTCGATCACAAGAATGATTATATAAATTAGAGTGAAATCCAGTAGAATGATACGATACCAGTTTTTCTGAAACATTCCATTTACATAAAGCCTGGTAGCCAAGTTCGTATTTTGAATAACATCCAGGCGTAAATTGTTTAATCGAATAATTGTTTTCTTTTCCGTCGACTTCATTATGATCGAAAAAAACAGAAGATATTTGTTTAGGTTCATCTTTATTTAAGTAATCGCAAATGTCCGAAATCATCTTTAGTTCTGACGCAAAAATTGCAACCGAATTTTTTTGTTTAGAATCCATATAATAGAGAGGACGAACGCCATAAGGGTCGCGAGCTATATACATAACTGTATTTTCGGAATAACTTCTATAATCAATAAGTGCGAATGCAAAAACTCCGTCCAAAAGTTGGAGAGTTTGTAGCATACCGTATTTAGAATATAAATGTATAATGACTTCACAATCAGAGTCCGTTTCTGGCGTGACTCCCATTTGTTTATACAATTCTTTGTAATTGTATATTTCGCCATTGCAAATAAGAGACATATTGTTAATGGTAATAGGCTGGTTGGACTTTTTATTCAAACCATTAATAGCCAATCGATGAAATCCAAAATCGGCTTTAATCATTATTCTATCTAAGGTTGAATGTTCTGGACCGCGACCCCGACCTTTTTCAAATTGCGTTTTTATATAATCGTGCGGGAATAGATTATAATCGTTATTTAAAATACCTAGAATACCGCACATGTTTACTATCAAATAACTATTTATATCTTTATATTTATTTTCGTATTCTAAAAATAAAATGTATGAGGTAATAGTATATGTCTAGTCAAATAAATACACACGAGGCCATTCTTCAAATAAACGAGACCAACGATAAAACTCAAAATTTAGGAAATGAAGCAAGTTTGGTTCAACAAAACGAGAATGGTTTTGATCTATTGAAACATTCACAAACAATAGCTTATAGTTTCTTCGAATTTTTTGAGAAGATGTTTCCAGAGAGTTACCGTAATGAAATGTCGGAATATATAAACGTATCATCAGAACACGACAAAGATGCAGTTTTAAATAAATATGACCAGGATAATCATATTGTGAATCAACCGACCAAAGAAATATTAATCGTCGAGAAAAATTATGCGAAAACTCGTCCCTGTCCTATTCCTGTAAATTACGAATTAATGTACAAGGACGATGTATGTACATTTTTTATAGGTTCTATTAGCGTCATTAGTCTTTATATAGTGTTTAAATTAATAGAAAGAGATTAGATATAGAAAGTGAAAAAAATAAAGTAAAATGCGAAACAATTGTACAAAATTTTACCAGCAAATATGCTGATAAAGTTTAGCAGACTGAAGAATATTGTATTGATAACTTTTACAAAAAGTAATCAATATTTAAGGTTGATAGCGTTTATATAACTCTAAAGCAGTAAGACCGCCGAAAATTTGAGCCAAGCAATAAGGTACCAAATCTCGAGAATCGATTTGCCCAGCAGAAGACATAACTATAGCGACAGCAGGATTTAAACCTCCTTTCGAAATATTGTGAGTAAACAATAATACTAAAGATAATGTGGCTCCGATAGCCAAAGGATTACCCGTGGATAAAATGATATAAACAAATGTGAGAGTGCCGAAAAATTCCGCTAAATATTTGTACATTATTGAACTATATAAAATACAAAGGAAAATAATCTGAGGCATACTAAACCTTTACGCGCATATATGCATCGTAAGATCCATTGTTTTCATCACCGCCATTCGCAAGATCATTGTATAAATTATTGATAGCGTTTTGCTTCTTATATGTAATATAATCAGACGTATCAGAAACGAAACGCATATTACCGCTTCCTGCTTCGACACCCTTTTGGTCACAACGGGAAATAATAGATCCAATAGGGCCTTGGCGACCAGGAAATGTTCTATTCACTTGATTTGGTCCTCCGCAAACGTAATTCACGCGACCCAAATAATCTCCTAAATTAGTAACGGCACGATAAGGAGTTGTTACGCGTCCATTTCCGTTAATAGACTCGGCGGTGTTCGTGGTATTCCAAGAAGAACGTAAAATGCGGCGAATTCTCGTTTGTTCACTGTCTTTATAGTTTGTAATAGTTTGTGTGGGAGAGTAGCCCTGGTAAGGGCCGCCTAAATTAGTCATAACCATAGGTAGATTGGATGTTTTTGATGTTAGAGGAATTGACGACATGTATAATATAATAAAATATATTTTATCGCAAGTATATATATAATTTTAAATCATTATATGAATAAAGAAGAAGAATTAAAAAATTTAGAGGAATCCATTAATGAGAATGTTCTCAAAAAATTCGACGAAACTTGTGTGAAAAATAAATCCAATCTCGGTAAAAATTCGCGTAGATATATTTTTGATAGTCCAAAGTTTTCTCCAGAAATTCTACTAAAGGATGCGGCACTTCGGTCTCCCAAATTATTGGTTTTGATTAAAAAAATAGAAAAATTAGACGCAGATGATCGTAAAAAACACGGAAAAGTCTTCAAGCATTTCATATTTTCAGATTTAAAATCAAATAGTTCGGGTGCTAAATTAATAGCATCAGCTCTTATAGCTAAAGGGTACAATTTGGGTTATAGCGCAAAGATAAAGAAAGGAGTGATTATAAGCGACGAAGACAGTGATGAAGAATCGGATCAAAGTGAATCAGAAAGTGAATCCGATGACGATGAACGCAGCCCGTTAAATCTGGTATCGTTTGAACAGTTGAAAAAGAAGGGCGGCCAAAAGAAGCCGAAAAAAATATATGAAAAGGTAGTTTTTAAAACTGACGAAGAATTGTCGCAGAATAAAAGCAACAATTTTTATTTACTCTGTTCGTCCGGTGTATATGATCAGCCGGTATCTGTTGCTATGAAAAAAGACATTTTGAGGAGATTCAATGAACGCCCGAATAATGTCCATGGTGAAAACGTGCGATTTATCGTTATGGATAGCGGTTATAAAGAAGGTATTGATTTGTTTGATATAAAATACATCCATATTTTCGAGCCCGTCCCTATTATGGCGAACCAAAAACAAATTATTGGCCGCGGAACGAGAACGTGTGGTCAGAAAGGCCTGGAATTTCACCCCAGTCGCGGCTGGCCGCTCAAAGTCTACGTCTATGACCTGGAGATTCCAGACAAACTGAAATATGGTTTAGATAATTCTATCACTGGCTTAGAGTTGTATTTAAAGGCATTAAATTTGGACGTCAGATTAATACAATTTACGCACGAACTCGAAAAAACATGCGTCTATGGATCCGTGGATTATGAGTTAAATAAAAACGTTCATTTGTTCTCAATTCCGAATGAAGACGCCGAAGAAGAATTGCCGGAGGGCGCCGAATTCGTTTATGGAGGCACTGCATCGAAACGCAGAACCTTGCGTTTACGACACGATCTTCCGCCACTTATTGTGAACACGAATAAAAACTCAGACGAACTAGAGATTTTATTGCCCGACGGTAAGGTTTTCGTATTACGCGAAGAGGCGAAACCAATGAAATTCGATGAATTACGAGAACATATTCGCCGAAATTACGCGCAATACGAATGGGATCCTGTTAAAATGGAGAACCTTTGTATCGAGCAAAAAGGCGGCGGAAACGTTATAAAATACACACCCACGCAGAATTTTATTCGGCATTATTTTACTCCGGAAAATCCGATCAAAGGAATGTTGCTATATCAAAGCGTGGGTTCGGGCAAAACCTGCACCGCTATAGCAACAGCCACATCGTCATTTGAAAAACAAGGATATACGATTATTTGGGTTACGCGCACGACCCTGAAGGTCGATATTTGGAAAAACATGTTTGAACAGGTTTGTAATGAGTCCATTCGAGAACAAATTGTAGACAGCGATTTGAAAATTCCCGCGGACAATAGATTGCGCATGAAATTAGTATCTAAAGCCTGGCGCATTCGTCCTATGTCTTATAAACAATTCAGTAATTTGGTGTCGAAACAGAACGCGTTTTATAACACATTGGTGAAATTAAACGGACAAGAAGATCCCTTACGTAAAACCTTATTGATAATTGATGAGGCACATAAATTATATAGCGGCGATTTATCGGCTATTGAGCAACCAGACATGGATAAATTTCATGGCGCCGTTATGAACTCTTATGTAACTTCCGGTAAAAATTCCGTGAAATTGTTGTTGATGACCGCCACGCCAATAACGAAAGATCCCATGGAAATGATTAAAATATTGAATCTATGTAAAAAACCCGATGAGCAATTTCCGTCGAATTTTGAGGCGTTCAGTCAAAAATATTTGGACAATGAAGGAAAGTTCTCAGAATCGGGTCAAAAAACGTTTTTGGATAACATCGCAGGCCTCGTCAGTTATTTAAATCGCGAAAAGGACGCCCGACAATTCGCTCAGCCCGAGATAGAGCGCGTCTCTGTGCCTATTGTACCTGATATAAAAACAGTGCAGATGTTTGATAAAAAGGCGGTGGCGCAATATATGGAAAACGAGGTCGCGAACATAAAGACCGATCTCAAAGATATCGCGGAAAGATTATCGAACGAACCGAATGTTACGGCTAAGAATTTCCAGTTTTTAAACGATAAGTGCAAAAACATTGAGGAATCTAAACTAAAAAGCGAATGCAAGAAAATCGTGGCTGCGAATATTAAAGAACTCGTACAAGAGGCGAAGGATGAAATGGCGAGAATGAAGGAAAATGTAAAGGAAATACGTAAAAATATAAAGGGACGAAATGAATTACGAAAATTATTTATGAAAGATATTTCCGAAAATCGAGAACATTTGACCGAAGACTACGCGGATTATAAAAACTCTCTTTATTATCAATTAAAAACGAAATGCGCTAAGACGAGTCGTTCCACGAATGCATTCCGCGAGGAGGTTTTTGCTACACATCCCGATTTTATTGATTTAACTAAAGAGTTAGAAGAATACAATCAACGCATTCAAGAGCTCCAAAACACATTGAAACAAGATACAGAAAGTTATAAAAATCGTATTTTACGTATTAAAAAACTTTTAAAAACGAATTTAAACGAACTTGAACGAAGTGTAGTTAAAATGGTTTTACGCGACGAACGCAAAACAATGCGTGTATTATCGCGAGAAAAAACAAAGGCGGCGAAAGATGAAATAGGAAAAATAAACAAAGCGATTAAAATAACACAAAAAGTTCGCGAAAAAAAATATGCGAAACTGAGAAAAACACTCAAAAAACAAATCAATTCGGAGAAAAAAGACTTGAAAAAAATAAAAACCGAAGAAAAACGATTGTATAAAGCGATGTTAAAACAAGAAAATAATTTGACCGAAAGAATACAGAACTTGGCGCATGTGTATTCAGAAAATATCGATGACGAAATAAAAACGGCTCGAGAGTCATTAAAAAAAGAGAAACAAGACAAAGCATCCACGCGAAAAGCAAATAAGGAAGCATTACGAAAAACGAAAAAAGCGTAGATTATACACCGATGAACATTTACACTTTTTTCATTTCAAACGCCGATTTAATGATGAAACTCAATGATGTATGGTTCACAGTCTTCAACAGTTTCAGGTTCATCTTCCATATGTTCCAATACAATCTCATTAAAATTGTTCGCGCAATCTCTAATTACGATTTCGTCCCAAAAACGTCTTCTTAACTTATTAAGTAAATCCGTAAATTCGTAAGCTTTTATGAATTTTCTTTCAAAAATGGATGTGTTTTCTATCTTGTACCCAACAATACATTGTCCCTTATCCGTATAAAACACTCTCATTTCCATATTTTCCCCTTTGAAGAACTTATTTGCGTGGTCTACAAAATAACAGTCCATGTACATATTTTCAGTCAATTTATGTTTTTGCATTATATCACATTTTACTTGTTCAAAATCTAAATTAAATAGGCGAAACGCCTCTTTGCACGTAACAGGAAAGCCAAAATAGAGCGGCATGTTTGGTTTTTAATTGATAACTTTTTGTCAAAAAAAAGAATCAATTTTTGTCGGAATCTGAAATGAAAAAAGTGTATACACCTTTGAACATTGTAATCCGCACAAAGTGCGGATAGTGTTCAAAGGCAACGTTACCGATAAATGTTCATCGGTGTAAATGCGCTGTTTATTATATAGCAATTATTATATAACGATTATATAATGAATAAAAAATTAAAATCATTAATTCAGAGAATAGATAAAAATTTAAAAACTCGACAAATAAAACTTTTAAAAAAACTCAATATTATAAATGGCGGCAATTTAGAAGATAATTACGAACAAGGAGGAACTTCTTCTAACAAAACAGATGAACAAGAAAGCGAAGAAGATAAAAAAAAAAAACAAGAATTAGAAAATTTAGAAGATGCCGCCGAAAAAAAAGTAGAAGATTTGTTGGGTAAAAAATTAAAAAAAGATATTGAAAAAGCGCAGCGAATAGAGAAGCTTTTTATGGCGGTAGACTCTATAATAGATGATCCATCAAGCGCAGAGGAGCAGATGAATATTTTATTAGGCGCGTCTATGAATATCGACCCTGAAAAAATTAAAGAAGGCGCTGCTGCTGTATATGCTGTTCTAGAAACCATAGATACGGATGAAATAATGAATGAAGCCAAAGAAATTGCTAGTACCGCATCTGAAGCTATGAAAGCGATGCCTTTAGGTGAAGGAGAAGGAACCGGACCCGCCGCAGAAATAATGTCCATTGGAAAAGATTTAGTTAATGATCCAAACTTGCAAAATGCAGTAGGGGACGTAAAAAACACGATTGGTGATTTAAAAAATGATATAACAAACGATCCAAATGTTCAGAATGCAGTAGGGGAAGTTAAAAACGCGATGAGCGATTTAAAAAACACAGTAAATGACGCGAAAGAATCTTTAGGAGACGTAAAAAATGTTGTTGGTGAGGTGAAAAATGTAGTGGGAGACGCAAAAGCAATAGGTGCTGAATTATTAAAAAATATTCCTCCCGAACAAGCTCAGGCGGCGGTGGACATAGCATCAAATGCAGCTAGTGCTGTAGCTAAATTAGCTGAAAATGCGGACTCAATCGCGAACACTTTATCTAGTGTGGCTTCCGCTCTAGAACCTATTATGGAAATAGGTGCGTCAATACCTGGGTTGGGTGTTTGTTTACTTTTGGTGAATAAATTAATGAAGCAATATCGAGAATCGAAAGAATTAAAAGAGCTTTTAGAAGATATACAAGATAGCGTACAAAGTAGTATGCTTTTAATTAAACTTATAAAAACCACTATGAATATTTATAAATTGGATTCCGCTAGCTATTATAGTGCGAAAACCAAATTATTGGCTGGAAAAATCATAAAAGCAAAAAAAGAAAAAAATAAAAAAAATTTAGAGCAAGCTCTTAAATTATTATACAAGGAGGCCGGATATTTATCGAAAATAGAATTAAAACCTAATATTGAAGCTAAAGTTACTTCCAAAGTACAAAATATAATAGAGACAATGAAACGGTTGCTTCCCGAGGCTGCTCCAATTACCGCAGATCCTAAACGTGGATTTTTGGGTAGAAGTATTGATTTTGTGAAAAGACAAGCATCTAAAGTAAAAGCTTTTTATAATCGTTTTGGTATGGCTACGTTTTATAAGGCGCAGATCATGAAAAATCTCAATATAGTGAACAATTTATTGATTATTTATAATAGTCAGTTTGAATGGGCGCAGAGTTCATTTATTATGCGTATTAAAGATAAAGATATAAAAGATAAAAAACTTTTAGATTTGATATGGACTAGAGTAGAAAATTCGCAAGAATTCAAAGATTATTTGTGGCACGACGATGGTCCACATGGACAACAAGGTGGTCGCAGAAAACGCACTTGGAAAAAAGCGAGACGAGCAATTATTAATAAACGACGCACTATTCGTAAAAAATAATGTAAATAATAACTGGTATTTACATTATATGAGCGACATTGAACCGGTTCTGGCCGAAGAAACCGACACCCCCAAAAATGAATATATAGACAAACTCACCATGGAACTCCTATTAAATAAAAATCATTATGCTAAATATTTGGCGAATACAGACCCTAAAAAACACGACGAATATAAAGCGTTTAAATCAAAACTCCGTAAGCATTTCGTAGATATTATCGACATCACTTCGCAGATGATCGAAAATCCCAAGGATTCTCTTAGTGCAGATATAGAAGAAGCCTTTGATATTTACGTAAGATCAATATTAAGACATTTTGAATTGAAGGAGATAGAGAATCCACCAGAAAAAGAAGAAACCGATGAAGACGTGCTATTTGGTCAAATGGACGAGACGCCGACAGCTTCGCAGTCATTTTGGGGAAAAGAACATGTAATAAAAAAATCGACCAGTCCTCTATCCGCCGATATACGTGCGTTTTCAAATAATAAAAGATAATAAGTTTGCTAGACTAAAACAATATTTGAGAACAATTATCGCGTTGGTAATATATTATCATTTGTATAATGTAATCGGCATATTCTAAGTTAAAATAGTTACGCGTCTTATCTTGAATGTTCTCGAAAACGATAGAATTATTTAATGCAAGGCGTGCTAGTGTCTTACAACAAATATCTATTATTTCGTCGTTTTGTAAATGATAAGCAAGAGCATTTATTGCGATATCATGAGCTCCAACTGAAATAAGTATTTCGCGATTTATTTCGTCTTCAGCCAAAACACCTATAATGGAAACGCCGGATTTCGCGATAGATGGATACAATAAATCCTCTTTGACTGCGACTATTATTTTATTTATAGCACCTTTTTCTCGCAAATATTTTTGCGCGAATGCGTTCATATTATTGACTTTGAAATTAAAGACGCAAATTATTTCAAAGTCAATTTTTTATTTAGAATTTTGAAACGTGTTTTTCTATTTCTTCGCGAACCAAAATAACTAGATATGCAAACGCGGAACCGATTGCCGCTCCAGCCAATAATTGAATAATAGTATGGTTACGGAAAGCCCATCGCTCATATATTGTGGCTAAGCCAATAAAGCAGCCCGTAAGAGTCCACGGATAAAATTCATATATAGTCAAATATAAATACGCGAGTGCATAAAACACATTTTGGCTATGACCCGAAGGAAATCCGTATCGGTTCGAGTCTTTCATTGTTTTTTCGCCAGCTAAAAATTTTATAGGAGAAGAAGGCCGTGAACTTTTAATCCATGTTTTTAATGTTTGGTTGAATAGTGAATTTAACATAAGCCCGATATAAAAAATGAGAAGGTCTGAATAACTTTTGTAAATATTAGCACTAACAAGCAAAACCAATATAATTTCACTAAAAAATCCGAGCGAATAAATAAATTCTACTATTTTTGATAATAAAACATCGTCCAATTTACTGAAATTCATTACTATATAATGTAATAATATTTTTGTACTCCGATTTTATATCATAATATATAAATACTAAATGCCTCGTAAAATAAACCGTAAATCCAAAACTGTAAAATATAAAAAACGAAAAGGCGGCAGTCGGAATCATAATAAATCGAACAAAATATCGCCCATGAATTGTCATCCTATTACTAAGGGTAAAACCGCCGTAAAAGAAAGCTGTTTCACCGCAGAAACTTTAAACAAAATTAAAGCGGTGTATAATAAACATCATAAAAATAACGTAATAACAATCAATGAACCACATTTATTATGGCTGGAATTAAAAAATCGTTTCGCGACATGCGACAAAGAAGATTGTTGGTTAGAACAATTGGACGATGATGACTTGAAAGACGAAATAGAAGAAATGTCTTTCGCTCCAGATCATCCACCGGAATGGAAACGAAATCCGGATGAATGGTTATCTAATTATGATATTTTAGAGGTTTTAGAACAATACGAAGAAAAACACAAAGAGTTCAAATTTATTGGTCCTACACCAATAGACTTTGATAAACGTCCGAAGGAAGGAAAATGTGTATGGGAGGAATTGTGTACATTTTCTTTAGATAAACTTGAATCGAATGTAACAAAAATAGGTATAGTTTTTAATTTGGATAAACACAATGAGCCAGGTTCTCATTGGGTATCGCTATTTATAGATTTAGAAGAACATTTTATGTTTTATTTGGATAGCGCTGGGGACGATATGCCGCAAGAAGTAAACGCTTTAGTGGATAGAATTCGCGATCAGTGGACCAAGAAACATCCCGACCTTAAAATGTGTGTTTACAAAAACCATCCTTTTGAGCATCAAAAAGGTAACACAGAATGTGGTATGTATTCCTTGTTTTTTATTATTACATTATTAACAAAACAGATTGAAGGTAAGAATCATACAACGAATGAGCTAATAAAGTTATTTAGATCGAAACGTATACCAGACAAATATGTATTTAATTATCGCAAAATCTATTTCAACAGTTAGATAAAATTCTTCGTATATTATAACTAAAATATAAATGAGCACAATTGTTGAGCCAGCACCATCAAAAAGCATAGGAACAGTAATAAGCGAAACCCTTGGTTCTATGTTTAGTTGGTTTCGACCACAAGGAACTAAATTACCAAAAACTACCGCAGTTCTCGACGTAGAGTATTCGAATCAGAAAAACCCCGATGGATCGACACAAGTAGGACAAACAACGGCTTACAAAAAGGAAACTGGAGGAAGTGTAATTAATTCGGCGGTGAATAGCGCGGAGAATTTTTTAAATCGTTTATCAGGAACGGTAATAAATGGCGTAAGCGAAGAGGGAAAAAAACCAGAGGAAATGTTTAAGGATCGAGTTACTGAATACGAAGAACACTGGACAAATAAGAATCCGAAACACGGTGGAAAAAAAACTAAAGCGAAGCGTAGGAAATCAAAACGTTCAAAACACACGAAACGCAAAAAAACAAAATAATATCATCGCGCAAAATAACATAGAAATTTGAGCTATGTTATTTTATGTCGCTTTTTATACATTCAGAAAACCAAACTCTATTATGGAATGTTATTTCTAACATGGATATAACAAAATCGGTATTTGTCGAAGGTTCACCTCAAAAAAATGCATGGTTTAAAAATATTATTGAAGAGTTCTATATAAAAAATTACGGGCGTAATTTATCGGTGCCTGATTTGCGTGAATTAAATCGTTCAGTAATAGCTCACATGACTGAAAATTTGCGTTCTATTCAAAATAGATCGGCGGTTTCGTATCAACAAAACCAGACAGTTTATCAAGAACCACAAACATTATATTCACGCAACAATCAACCAGTGTCTAATATAAATAAATCAGATGAATATAATCAACAGTTTAGCAGAAGGCAACAGGAATATGAAAATATGATGAAAAAACCCAATCCACCGGAGGTGAAATTTAGCGATAATATAAAAGACGAACCGATTTCTAATATGGAAGAATTATTGAGACAACAACAAAAACAGCGCGAATATGAAATAAATTCTATAATGCCCGCGCCTATTCAAACGAATGAACGCGAAACGATAAAAATACATAGACAAGAAGATATAATAGTGGGAGTAGATAGCGTATTAGATGATTCAAAACCCAAAAAAGTGTCTTGGTCTGATGAAAATGATATTAGAAACGAGCTTTTGACTATAAAACAACAATTGGCGCAGGTATTAATTACACTGGAACAAATAAGAAACTGCAATCAAACCGCAAAAGATTCAGAAGAAAAGATAGAAATAGCCGTGTAATTATATTTTGGTAGTGAATAAAATATAATTATATTTTATACATATGGATTACTCAAATAAAACTATATTCGTTAGTGTTGCTAGTTATCGCGATTTTTATTGTTCTAGAACTTTAGAATCAATGTATAAAAAAGCCACTCGGCCACAAAATATATATGTGGGACTTTGTATTCAAAATAAAGAAGAAGACGAAGATTGTGGATTATCCGGAGAGCTAGAACAATATTCAAAAAATGTAGCAACAATACGAATGAAAAATTATGAAGCAAAAGGTCCCACTTGGGCGCGTTATTTATGCACTACTTTATTTAATAATCAAGACTATTTTTTTCAGATAGATTCGCATACTCTTTTCGAACAGGGCTGGGACGAAACTTTAATGAAAATGGTTGATGATATTAAAGCGAATACTGAATCCAAAGATGTTGTTTTGTCTCATTATCCGCCGAGTTATCACGATTACGAAAATAAACAAAAAAACAAAAACATAGTAGACACAATATGTCAATCGTTTTTTAATGAAAAAGGTATGGTATCGTTTTTAGGTGCAAATCCTATAGATATGTCTGTGGATAAATATGTACAAACTCCTCACATCGCAGCAGGAATGTTTTTCTGCGAAGGAAAATGCCTTCGCGATGTTCCGTATGACCCAAATTTGCCCAATTTGTTTGTGGGTGAAGAAATTTTGCATAGCGCGCGCGTTTGGACAGCAGGATATGATATATATAGTCCTACAGAGGTGACTGTTTATCATTTATATACGCGTTCCGATCAACCGCACGTATGGGACGACAAAAAAACGTTCGACGATACGCACGCTTTTAATAAAGCCAAATCAATATTAAATTTTAAAGATGCGAACCCTGTATCTGATCACGTAAATGAGAATATAGAATACTACGGATTAGGAAAAAAACGTACTCTTCAACAGTTTTTGGATTTCGCAGGCATAGATCCGGTCAAAAAACAAATTTACAAAAATTTCTGCCCAAAACCACATAAAATACCTCCTCAATCTGGTGCACCAACTACACCAAACAAGGAGGGGTTAGAAGACGCTTCGAAGGAAAATTCTCAAGTGGAAGGATTTTCTTCATATTCTTCAAACAAAAACACAAATGCTTCACCTTTCGTAGTAAATAATGTATTTTATTTCTTTTTATTTTTATTGTTTATATTAATCGGATTCGTGTTTGTTAATAAAATAAACGTTTTTGAGAACGTCTCGCGATTCTATAGAAAGAATATGATATTTAATTGGAAAAATGTATTAAAATAATAGATCGAAATGGAAATATATAATGAATTTTAATTATATATTTATTCTTTTGCATATCGTTTTGTTAGAGTCTGTCGGTTCTGTAAAAATTAAACCATGCAACACGTGCAAATATTATATTCCTTCTACTTGCGGAGGAAAATATGAAATAGGTGATTATTTTGGTAAATGCCGTAAATTTGGATTTAACGATTTGCGAACAAAAGAAATAAATTATCTATATGCAGCATTATCTCGTTCCGATGAGAATCGTTGTGGTGTTTCAGGTAAATATTACGAAAAAAATGAAAATTTTACATCGCGACATGAATATGAATGAATAACCGTACACACCGTTATACCAAAATTAACGGCGCAATGAAATTTTTGGTATCATTTATGGTATCGTTGCTATCGTCAATAATTTTTTTATAACTCACATTTTTAGTATTTAAAAACATTGTCGGCGGAAGTTTATTTATTTTTTCATATGTGTCGTTCATTGATTTTAGTTTACTTAATATTTCTTCTTTATCGCTCTTACCATTTTTGTAAATATCCATTAATTGAGAGTTTATATTATTTATTTCATTGAGCATTTTATTTTTTTCATCAATAGAAGTTTTAATATTGTTTTCCAATGATTCTTTTATGGTAGTCGATGCTTTAATATTTGCACCATTGTTTTGTTCACTCATAAATTCCCCCGATGAGGGCGTTTTCAATGCGTTAATGTGTAATATTTCATCATTTTCTGATGTAGATGCATTCGAATACGCAATAGAAGATAGACTTTTTGTAAAATCGTCAATGAAAGGTATTTCGTAAGACCAAAGCTTTAATATATTATATAAAGTAATGAAAAAAAATATAAGTATTATAATAAAAATAAGTTTTTTTTTATTTATTTCAAATTTCATGTGTAATATACTATAACGATATATATAGTTTTAACTAAACAAATGTTTTTATTATAAAATTATATAAGAAATATGTGTTTATAATAAAATGGAATTATTTAAAAATACTATATACATAAATTTGGAGAATCGCACGGACAGGCTTGAACATGTAAAAAAACAATTAGAATCAATTGGTGTAGTCGGAGAACGTTTTAATGCATGTAAAACAAATGTTGGCGCTATTGGATGCACATTAAGTCATATAAAATGTATAGAACTAGCGAAAGCTCGAGGTTATGAAGAAGTGTTTATTTGTGAGGATGATATCACTTTTTTAGATCCAATTACTTTTAAAAATAGCCTTGAGCTTTTCGCCAAAAATCGAGAACTACATTGGGATGTACTGATAGTCGGCGGAAATATTGTGCCTCCTTATGAAACAATTGGTGATTATTGTGTTCGTGTAGGAAATTGTCAAACCACTACGGGTTATGTGGTGAAAAAACATTATTATGACGTATTAATAAATAATTTCAGAGATAGTGTGAAAAATTTGATACAATGTCCGGAAAACAAACAAGATTATGCATTAGATATATATTGGAAACGATTGCAGAAGTCGGGGCATTGGTATATGATTTTCCCGCTGACTGTAGTACAATATGATACGTATAGTGATATAGAAATGCGTTATACGGACTACCGAGCTTTAATGTTAGATAAAGATAAAACTTGGTTAAGGGGAACCCTATTTTAGTTGCAAAAACGCAGATACAACTGCCTTGTTCTTTTCTTCGTATTTCATCGTCTGAATATTTGCTGCATGTTCTTTGCGCATCATACGATCGCGAAATTCTTGGTTTCGCGCATTCAATATTCTTTCTGACTCTTCTTTTTCAATGGGAGTAGAAGGCATTTTTCCTCTTTCGCGGACGAAATGGTCCACGGAAGAGTATTTCGGAACATTCGCATAGTCACGCTCACTGACTGCGAAAATTGTTTGATCTTTATGAACTTTACGCAAATCATCGAATTTTAATTTGCTAAATGGATCGCTGGTAACATAAGTGTCGTCTTCTTCGTCTTCTTCGTCGTATAATTTAGAACCACTATTCGTTTTAATCTCTTGAATTCCCCGATAGCGCACAAGTTCAGCATTTTGTTGTTTCATGGTATCAAACACTAGACCCATGTTTTTAGAAGACACTTGTGCGTCTGTTTTATAAATAGTATCGTCTTTTGAGAACCACTCGTTTTTGTTTGTGTCTGGTTTTTTAGCCATATTATTCTCGAATAGTTCGTTGAATTTATTTTGGAAATCGCGCGGATTCATTTCTCCTGCGACGGTTGATACTTTTTTAATTGTGGCGTTATTTAAGTCACTTTCTAAAGGTTGGTATTTAGTCGTGTCTTCTGTTATTTGTTGATTCTGTTTATTATTATTTTCGTAGATCTGCACTATGAATTCAAAAGCCTTTTTATAAAACAGAAAATATTCGGCGGGCAGACGCGATTTATCAGGATGAAGCATCAATACACGTTTTTTAGCATTTTTTAATTGGGTTAAACTCATGTTTTTAGGCAATTCAAAAAGCCCCAGTAATTCTTCATAAGAATAAGATTCCAATGACAAATTATGATTCATATAAAAAAAATCAAGAAATTTTTTAATGGAAATAAACTATATATATTATATATAATGGCATTTCCTGTAAAAAAATTTTATTTAATAATTTTGGCTGTAATGTTGTTGTTTATAATGGTTTACAATATATTAGATTATGTAAATAGTAGAGAAAATTTTACTGTTGAGGAAGTCGATGCTGCTATAAATTCATATAAAAGTTTAACAGATGCTTTTAAACAAACTTATCAATTTATATTAAATAATAATTCAATAGTAGATAAAAATAATGCTTTAGAAGAATTATTAAAGAGCAAAAATAAAATAGATAATACTAAAGAAAATATAGATAAGGACTATAATTTAACTGATGATCAAATCAATAAATTTAACAAAATAGACGATGATTATATAAGTGTGTTGAATGATGTTAATAAAACGTCTGCAGGATTGCAGTTTAGATCCGTTATATACGATTTAAAAAATGATTCCAAAATGAATACACCAGCGCCTACTACTACATTGTCAGCTTATGAAAAAGGCTTAAATGACGGAAAAGCAGCAGCAGCAGCAGCCGCAGCCGCAGTTCCAGCCTCAGTTCCAGCCTCAGTTCCA
>Ga0214923_10003602_pt1 | contig 19322 bp, 27 predicted proteins | sample LL1510_MetaG_FD_177993 | JGI IMG/M metagenome (GOLD analysis project Ga0214923, IMG submission 177993) | Freshwater microbial communities from Lake Lanier, Atlanta, Georgia, United States - LL-1510 | ecosystem: Environmental > Aquatic > Freshwater > Lake | place: USA: Georgia | collected...
ATGATAATGATAATAAAAGATAATAAAAGATAACATACTTAGATTTCAGGTTTAATAATTTACTTTTTTTGGAAAATGATACAAAAAATCACTACAAAATTTGTATGAGTGTAGATATTTTTTAGTACGATAGATTTTAAAATTCACATTATTAAAAAAAACTTCAGAAAAAATTGAATTTTATTTTAAAATTGTAATAAAATAATTACACAATGAATGACGAAATGCAGCAAATCGTTAATTATTACCAAAATTACAAAAATGATATTATTCCTAATGATGATTTAATAGCAATAATATCTAATTTTAAAATTATGGCAAATATTGAAAAAATTGATGATATGATTGTAAATGAATATGGTGATAATATGATTGATAGATTATATTTTTATAATCATATTTATCATCATCATATTATGGATATTATAATAAAACAAATTGAATATAAAGATGATAAAAATTATTTTATTTTTTCTATGATAGTTGTTGAATTGCATAAATGCAACTTAACTAACCATATTATAGAATCTTTTTCAGAACAAACATTTGAAAATAGTTTGGAAACAGAAGCAATTCATGAAAAATTAATAAAGCAAAAAAATAACTATTCTAAAATCATAACAAAGTTAGTTCAATTAGCAGAAAAAGAAAGAGAAATATATAGTAATATAATTGATTTAGTAGAAGAAAATAAACATATGTATTATTATCAATAAAAAATTTTCATTAAATATTTTTTTATTAATGTTATTATCTCAACATTCTTTTTTTTTCTTTCTTAAAACTAAAAAAATGGATGATAAGAAAAAAATGGAATCAGAATTAAAACTTCTGAAAGAATTAATAGAAAATATTGATACAGAAATTGAGTATAACAATCAACAAATCATATCTTATAAAAAAAAAAATGAAGATACTCATGGCGTGATATATATATACTATAAACAACTAATTGATAGTCTTAATGAAGAAATTAAAAAACTTGAACAAATAAAAAAAAATTTTATAGACTCTGCAAAAATTAAATACCATAAAACTGATGGGAAACGGAAATCAAAACGGAAATCAAAACGGAAATCAAAACGACGTTTGAAGTGATTTTATGGATGGTAGCTACACTTTTCAGCACACGCATGACATATAGTATGAAAATCTCTACTTCAAAGAATTTGAATCATTATGAGATTCAAATACAAAAAGATTAAAATATGGATTTTTTTAAAGCATCTTTATATGATTTACTATGAATAAATGAGTATCCAAAAATTGCACCTCTTTTACCTTTACATTTAAAACCATACATATCATGTTCTTCATTAAAATCAATAAATTCAGGAATTGTTTTTATTTGTAAAATACATTCATCAAATTTTTCTTTAAAAGTACTATCAAATGAATAAATATGTTGTTGTAGTTCTACTGGTAAATCATAGAACATTTGTTATTACTAAATATATTTTATTTTAATTTTTCTTTTAGATTTTCTTACAATTTTTCTTGATTTTCTTCTTGATTTTCTTCTTGATTTTCTTCTTGATTTTCTTTTGGATTTTTGTTTTTTTCCATCTGATTTTTCTTTTTTTTCTTCTTCTATATTTAATTCTTTTAGTTTATTTAGTAATTCTTCATAATCTTCTTCATCTTCTGATTTTTTTGAATCAGAATCAGAATCAGAATCAGAATCAGAACTCTTCCCTTGTCTTTTTTTCGCATCTTTTTTGTCATCTTCTATTTCTCTCGCTTCATATCTCTTGATTGCGTTAAACAGTTCCAATTCTTTTTCTTTTTCTTTTTCCTCCTCTTCTCTTTTCTTTCTTTCCTCCTCTTTTCTATTTTCATCTTCAACTAATTTCCTACTTTCTGAAACAGTTTTTGCTACACCACCTTTTGAAAATTTACCAACGGGGTTTTTAACATCATCTTCTATTTTTCTTTTCTTTGATTTCTCCATATTTTATTATTTCAAAAATAATAAAAAATCAAAATTATAAACTATCGATCCATTGTTTTTCTGCTATCCTAACAGGATGAGAATCGAGACTACCTAATTCACAATATTTTTTAACTTCATCGTAGAAAGAAACAATTTTAGGAAGATTTTCGTTCCACCATACCTCATCCTTTTCTAAAGGAACAAATTTAATGATTCCAGTATCTTCTGGAGCATCAGGTTGTATATGAAATTCAACATAATGAGCGATATCAGAATTCATCATATTCATATAAACTTGAACTTGAGACCAATAATGTTTTGGAACATCATTAATATTTTCAAGATCTTTAATTTGTTTATTTAGAGGACATTTAACTTCAACTACAATATGTTTATCATTTATATTAATTTCAGGTGATGAAACTTTTCGTTTTTTATTAGGTTTAAATTTTGTAGAAGGTCGTTTTCTTTTTTTACAATGAAGACTTTCACTGCTTTCAACATTATCAACAATGTCATTAACGATTTCATGAATGATTTCGTCAATATCATTAGAATCGGTATCATTTTGTGAAATATTGACAATACCATCCATTCTTCCAGTAATCCAAGAAAAATCAGGATGTTTAATATTTTTTTGTTTACTATTGACAATATTACCAGTGAGTTGAGAATATTTTTGTAAAGCTAAATTTTCATATTTATTTCCATGTTCTGTAAATTTATTTCCATAGAAAGGATGACGTTTTTCAACTTTAGATTCAAGTAACTGAAAAGGGGATTGATATGGATTTAAATTCAATATTGTAGCAAAATCTCTTGCGTTAATATTAGGAATTTTTTTCATTTTCTTAATATTTCATAAAGCTTTAAGTTTCTAAAATGTATTATTTCGTTTCAATGATACTTTTTCTAAATGTTTTCATAAGGGCAGTGTCTTTCAAATGTTTTTTCTTCAAAATGTTTTTAAAAACATTTAAATTTGAAAGTAGTAAATTAGAATCATGATGTTGATTTATAAAAAGACAGAAATTGAGTTGATGTTTTTTTGGTTTTAAAAATTGTATATTTAATAGATCATTTGTATTATTTTGTGACGACCATAATAAAAACTTTTCAAAATTATCAAACATAATACAACAAATGATATAATATGAAAGTAAACTAGTTTTTTGTTTAAAATTTGTATGTTTTTTTCCAAATAATGTGACAATATCTTTATAATCTAATGACATATGATTTAACAATTTAACAGTTTGTAAGTAGCTAAAGAGTCTTTCAATATGTATTAAATAAGTTGATGTTTTAATATAATCAGTTTCATTAGTGGTAGTTGATATTGAAAGAATTAAACAATTGAAAACTCTAGCCCAAAATTCACAATAAGCTTCATATAATTTTATTTTAACATTGACATTAAAAATACATTTAATAATTTTTTCAGTGAATGAACCACCAGAATATGAAAAGTCAAGACCAAAATTATGGAATGTTTCATGTAAGAAAACTTTGAACCATTCTTCTTTTCTAAAAATTACGATTTCAGAATTTGTATTACAAGATGTAGTGAATCCAGTATTAACATTGATTCTTTCAATGTCTTTACCTGAATCAGGTAAATTTTTTTCTAAATCTGTTTGAAAAATGAAGATATTCAATAAATTGTTATTGTTTGGACATTTAACAGTGTATTTACTAATTATATAAATCCAAATTAACATTTTTTTTATAGTTTCAATAATTTCATAAGATGATAATTTATTAGAATTTGTAAAAGCTAAAAGAATATTAATGTTTTTTGAAAAAAAATTTTTGAACGAAAATTTAATTTGCGATGTAATATTATTTTTAATATTTGTTTTGATTTCAGTTAAAATATATTCAAAATCATTTGGTTTTTCAAAAGTTTCAAAATTAGATTTTTCAAATGATTTATGTTTTGAAATATCGATTTTTGAAACATAAGAGTTTGCTTCATGAAAAACCTTATAAAATTTTTTTAAAAATGATTTTGTATTTTTATATTTAAATGAAGTAAACATATTTTGGTCAACTTCATTCAATAAAGATGTAATCATTTCTTTTGATTTTAAAGTATATGGAAAAGTCATTTATTATAATCAAATATAAAATACATTTATTTAAAAACTATAATCTATATATAAATAAAATAAAGTAAAAAAAAATTATGGCTTCTTTATTTCAAAATATAAAAATGGTAACACAACCTGAAGGATTATCGGTTAAATTATTTCCTCATCAACTATCAAGTATTTATAAAATGGAACAACTAGAAGCAACAAAGAGAATAGAAAAAGAAACTTATGTAAAGGAAACAAAGATAGGAATTAATGCTGATTTAACTGGATATGGTAAAACATTAGCAATGATTGGTTTAATGGTAAGAGATAAAATGTCCTGGGATGTAAATTTTCCATATGTTAATGAAATAATAACTTCAGATAATAGAGGCTTAATTAGGAGAAGTGAAAGTACTTTATATGATAAGGTAAAAGCGAATTTAATTTTAGTATCTCAATCAATAATAGGACAATGGGAAAATGAATTAAGAAAATCCACTTTATCATTTACAAGTATTGCATCAAATAAAGATATAGAAAAAACAAATATTGATAGTTACGATGTTATTTTAGTGACTCCATCTTTTTACAATAAAGTAGTAATTATGAATTCAAAGATAGCATGGAAAAGATTTATTTTCGATGAACCTGGTAATATTAGAATAGCTGGTATGTTTGGTATTCAAGCAGGATTTTCTTGGTTTATTACAGCAACACCACTTTCAATATATAATAATTATAAAAATTGTAAAGGGAGTTTTATCAGAGATATTTTCTGCTGGAGTAATGTAGTATTTGACGAAACTTTTTTACCTGATATTATAGTTCAAAATAATCCTGATTTTGTAAAAAATTCATTTAAAATGCCAGATACAGAACATTTTTATTATTATTGCTATCATCCTATATATACAGTAGTATCTAATTATGTTAATAGCACAGTAAAAACAATGATTGAAGCAGGTAATATTGAAGGAGCTGTGACAGCATTAGGAGGAACATCAACCTCAAATATAGTAGATTTAATCAAGAGTAAAAAAATAAATGAAATTATTAATTTAGAAGAAAGAATAAAAAAAATTGATCCAGAAAAAGATGTAAATCAAATGAAAGAATTAAAAGACAAGAAAATCCATATCGAAATACAATTGCAATGTATTGATGACAAATATTCTAATATATTAAAAGAACAATGTCTAATTTGTTTTGATGAAATGAAAAATCCTCTTTTAGAAACTAATTGTCAGAATATGTTTTGTGGTGAATGTCTTTTGAAATGGTTGCAGAGCAAAAATTCTTGTCCAGCTTGTAGATCTTTTGTAAAACCAGAGGATTTAATTTACATTGATACAGAAAAGAAAAATTCATCAGATAAAAAGTTTATTTTAGAAAAGAAATTATCAAAATTAGAAAGAACTATAGATATTATTAATAATAATAAAGATGGCAGATTTCTTATATTTTCAGAATATGATAATACATTTCATCCGATATGTAAAGTATTGATTGACAATAATATTAATTTTGAAGAATTAAAAGGAAATATAAAATCAAGAGAAAAAACATTAGATAATTTTAGAAGTGGAAAACTCACAGTTTTGTTTTTAAATTCTACTTTTAATGCTGCTGGAATAAATTTAATAGAGGCAACTGATATAATTTTGTTTCATACAATGTCAATAGCACAAGAGACTCAAATTGTAGGCAGAGCTAATAGAATCGGAAGAACTGAAAAATTAAAAGTACATCATTTGTTAATTAATGATATTTGAAAAAAATATTATATAAGATAAAGATAAATGGAAAACTATCAAAGATTAATTAAATTTTTTGAAATAAGTATAGAATTTAATGAAAATTCAATAATTGAATTGAATAAAAATATAGATATTTTCAATCAAATGAATAAAGATTTTCCTGGTGATAAAACAAACACAGATAAATTAATTGAAGGAATAAGAAAACAAATTAAAGCAATATCAGAACAAATAACAAACTCTAAGACTATGATTGAAAAACTCCAGAATAAACCTAAAACTTCTGATGGTAAAAAGAAACGAAGTCGACGACGCAAACGAAGTCATAAGTCATATTAATTTTTTTTAACTAAAAAAAGTTAAAAAAAATATAAAAGAACTTAAAATAAATATGTATGATAATATATTAATATTTGAACGTTTACCAGAAGAAATAATACAGAAAATACAATTTTTTAGTCATAATACTATGTCGAAAGAATTACAAAATGAAATAAAAAATTTTCGATTTGATATACATAGTTTTTTAGATAATAGTAGATTATGTGTTTTTTGTAGAAGATATCATAGATATCCAAGACATTTTAGATGTTAAATTAAAAAAAGATAATATATAAATAAAATGTCAGATGAAGAAAAAGATAATGATGATTATGAAGAAGAATATGATGATGAAGAAACCAATTTTGATAATGATATGGATTCATATAGAAGATTAGAGAGTATGCTAGATTATTTTATTGAAAATGAAATAAATAACGATTCTTTTAGCAATAATCAGATAGAAGATAATTTTATTTTATATTCAACTACTTCGAGAAGAAATAATTTATCAGCATTTAGCTTTACAAATAATCTTATCGATCGTCGAATACATTCAGTAGAAACATCATCATCAATTTTATTTATGGATTCACTATATGATTCTGTTATAGACTCTATTATGAATGAAAGTTTTGAAACACAATTAATTTATGAAAAAAATGATGCCTTAGATTTAAAAGTATTAGTTTATGATGAAATTCATAATGAAGAAAAAGAATGTAGTATATGTTTATCTGAATTCGAAAAAGACTCAAAAGTATCATTGATAAGTTGTAATCATTTATTTCATAATGAATGCATAAAAGAATGGAGTATGTATAAGCAAAATTGTCCGATATGTAGAAAAAAAATTGAATGATTTATTTTATATAATAAATAAAATGGGTGTATTCAAAGATATAGTATCATTGTTTAACTTTATAAAAAATCTTTTTAAAACATATAGTTTTGAGATGTTATTGATTGTTTCTATATTATTTTTGATTTTATATGGTATTTATAGAAAATTTAAAAACGAAAAAGGTACATGGTCAACTTCATATTTTTATGATAATCTTCCAAAAGAATTAAAAGCGGAAAAAAATAATTACAATAGACATTCTTTTGAAAGTAAAGGAGAATCAGAATGTCGTAGAGTATTAGAAAAAATTTTTAATGTTCCTTTTCCAAAAACTCGTCCTCGTTTTCTTAATAATCCAGTAACTGGTGGAAATTTTAATTTAGAACTTGATTGTTATAATGATGATTTGAAAATTGCTGTAGAGTATAATGGTGCTATGCATTATAAATATATTCCTTATTTTCATAGAAACAAAGAAGCTTTTTACAATCAAAAATATCGAGATGAATTAAAAAGAAGAATGTGTAGAGATAATGGAATTTATTTAATAGAAGTTCCATATACAGTAAAATTAGAAAATATTGAGGATTTTATAAAAGATAAAACAAGACTTTATTTACAAATGCTTAGAAAAATGAATTAAAGAAGTTGCTTCGATAATAAATAATTTAATCCTAAACTATGTAAATAATTTAACGCTTTTTCATATCTACTATAATGTTGATCGGTTGCAAGATGCATAATACCATCTCCATCTCTTCCATATTGTAATTCACATCCTGAGTTCCACCATATATCAAAGTTACAAGACTGATCATGAATTTTTAGTTTTTTAAGATTTTTTATATTGAAAAAGTTTGAAAGCAATAAATCATCACTTGTGAAACAAAATTCATTTGATTCAACCATATTAAAATAATCAAATAAAGAAAAGTCAGAAGTTAATTTTTTAATAATATTATTATTCAAAAATACAGACATATATCCTTCTGCTATATCAACATTACATTCTATCTTTGGTCTAACCCAACTTTTTATAGTATTTAAATTAAAACCTGAATAACATAGAACATTATTTTTATCATCATTATATTTTAAAAAAACTTCAATAGTCGTCGGTAACATTAACACATCATCGTCAGTATATATAATATTAACATTATCATTGTTTTGGTAATCGAAAAGCGTTGGTAATATTTTCATAATCGGTCCATAGTCTTTATCATACTGATAAACATGAATTTTTGAATCATTAAGAATAAAATCAGGTATTATATATTCTTGATTATGTCTTTTGAATATTTTAGGAATATTTATTCTAATTATATCAGGTTTAATAGTTTGATTCCAAATAGAATCAATAACAGGTTTCATTAAATGAATTCGTCTAGGTGAAGTAGTTAGTGATACAATAATTAATTTTTTTTTATCTTCTTGTTTTTGTGTATAATTATAATATTTGATTTGATGTACAGGTTGTTTTTTTACACTTTCACTTCCATATTTATTCGGTTTTTCTCTTAATACAAAGAACCAAAAAATAAAAATTAGAAAAAGTAGTAATAAAATAAATACAAGTGATCTTATCATTTTTATTTGTTTTTTGTTTTCTTTTAAACTTAAAGAAAAAAAGTAATATCACAAAAAATGAGTCAAAAACAAAATAGTGAAAAACTAACACAACAAGAATTTAAAAAAGAAATTGATGAAAGAAAGGAATTTAAACCAGAATCTTTATGGAATAACTCCATGGTTCAATCAGCATTATCTTCAATGTCATATGAAGATTTAGAAAAATATAAGAACCTTGGAGAATCTATGTATTCTAGTATCAACTTTGAAACATCAACTGTAACCGATAAAAATAATGTTCCGTTTTTTTTAACAGATGCAGCTGCTTATATTATTGAAATGATAAAATCAGGAATGCATCCAAGTTTTTTAAGTGATAATGAGAAATACATTATGGAAAGTGTATTCGGAAAAGAATGGTATAAGAAATATGATTACGTTGAAGAAGATTTAACTAGTATAGTTACATTTCATTGAATATATTATTTATAAAAAATGAAAAATAAATTAAAATAATACCATTGTAAACAAATATATAAATGGAAAAAGAAAATGTATTTAAAAATGCGGGGGGACTTTGGTCTAATGAAGAAGATAACCAGTTGAATAAATTGTATAATGAGGACATGCTTAGTATTATGGAAATATCAAAAATTCATAATAGAGCACCTGGTGGAATTATTAGTAGATTACGCAAACATAATTATATACCAAATCGTAAGTTTGCGAGAGGATATTCTGAATATATAAATAGTGATTTGTATAAAGAAATAGTAGCAAACAGAAAAGAAGAGAGAAAGCAAACTAAAGATAAGGTTATAAAATCTAAAGCAATAGACAATATATTAATTAACATTAATAAGAAATATTTCGAATTACATAATGACATAAAACAAATGAAAAATGAAATAGTAGAGTTAAAAACCACGATTAAAGAGTTGGTTGAAATGATGAAAGCGATTTATGAATTTGAAGACGCATAAAGTATGCCTATTGTTATTTTCTTTTAATTTTTCTTTTCAATTGAATATATTATTTATAAAAATAAGTTTTATAAATAATGTCAAAACTAAGTAAAGAAAATAAAATTTATAATTTTATATCATTGTCATCTATTATATTTCATGTTTTAGGAGTGATATGGGTTTTATATCAAATATTATATGATATTGAATCATGGTTTCATTATATGAATTCAACAAGGTATTATTTTGGTTTAAATAAGCATATTCATAATGAATCTGTTATATATAAAAGTTGGATTACGGCAATTCAAATCAGATATATTATTTCAGATTGTTTAGCTTTATGGTCTTCTTTAAAAAGTAAAAAATTATTAAGATATACTATCAAAATGCATTTAATTGAAGGTCTTATTTGTAGTGTGGTTTTTTATTTTCATAATGATTGTATAGCTTTTTGTTATATTTGTATTTTATGGACTTTGATGTGGTTATCTTCTTATATTTTTATACATTTACGATAATTTAATTCAATTTAAAAAAACAAAACCATTTTAAAAAATGAAAATAGAAGAAGTAGAAGAACAAGTGAAAGTAGAGACTCAACAACAAGTAAAAGTGAAAAATGATGTCAAATTAGAACCAGTAGATAATGGATATGAATATGATAATTATAAATGGACTCAAAATGCTAAAGATGTTTCTTTATATATCCCATTAGATAGTAATATCAAATCAAAGGATTTGATAATTAAATTTCAACCTAATCATTTATTAGTCACTGTAAAGAATCAACAACCAATTTTTGATGCTGAATTATTTAGTACTATTAAAGCAGAAAATTGTACATGGTTGATTTCAAATGATACTAGAAGAGAATTAATTGTTGAATTAGATAAGAAAAAGTTTGATGAATGGTGGAGTAGCGTTTTTAAAGGAGAACAAGAACTTGATATGTCAAAAATTAGACCTCCTACAGCTAATATTACTGATTTAGATTCTGCTACAAGAGCTACTATTGATAAAATGTTATACGATCAGGACCAAAAAGAAAAACAAGGCTATTATAAAGATTTAAAATAATCTAGATCTTAAATTCATCCATATGTTTCCTAGCATATTTTTTCCAAGAATTTTTATTTCACCATTAGTAACAATAGCTTTTCCTTCCCAAAATCTTTCATTACACTTATCAATACTACATCTTTGTGCTGTATGAACTAATAATTTAGATTCACTTCGTATCAAATCATTGCGAACTTCTTCATAATTTTCAAGTTTATATGCACTAATTTTATTTTGTACATCAATTGAAATATCAGTCCAAAGAGCTATTTCACTTGAATCAAGTGCAAGTCCTTTTTTACCACCAAGTCTCTTGATTTCAATACAACTTTTATTTGATGGTTTTCTAAATTTTTTACTGTAATCAAACAATACTTTTTGTCTTTGTAAATTAGGAGATACTTCACTTAATCTTCTATATTTTTCACCATGAAAAGCATGTTCTCCCGATTCATATAATATTCCATCAACAATGATATCGCATAAATAAAAGTTACTTAATGTTTGATAATCTTTCTTTTTTCCGAAAAAATAGATAACATTTTTTTTGATAAAGGTATCATCATCCATAGTGCTTTCTTTCTTGATTGGCATCATGTTGATTGTTGACGAATTCTCAAAAAATTTATTATTTATCATTTTTTTTGAATTATTTGAAGATTTAGATTTTACAGACTTAACAGATTTGACAGACTTAACAGATTTGACAGACTTAGGAGATTTGACAGACTTGACAGATTTAACAGACTTAGGAGATTTAGACTTAAAAGTTGCTCCTCTTCTTAATCGTTTCAATTTTTGTAACGGTGGTGATCTAGAGAACATCAAAGGAGATGATAATGATTTAGGAGAGTTTTCAAAAGTTGCTCCTCTTCTTAATCGTTTCAATTTTCGTAACGGTGGTGATCTAGAGAACATCAACGGAGATAGAATATCATTCATTTTTTATTAAATGTTAAAAAATATAAAATACATTTTATTAAGTTTTTGTTATGATACTGAATTTTTTCTGTATGACGTAAAAATTATGTAAAAAAAATAAAAAAAATAGTTTTAATAAAAAATGTCAGGGATTATGAATTTAGAAAGTGCTTTAAGAACCTGCAAGGTTGATACAGCATATCAGCAAAAAATACAATCAGATAGATTTTTAAATCCAAGAAATGCAGTATGCCCTGTTTGGAATGGTTTGGATACAGCTGGTCGTGTTGCATGCAAAGATTCTTTTTATACTAAACGAGAAGGATGTAACAGCGCTTTGGATAGAGTTGGTGTAGAGAATGTTTTAAGACCTCAATATATGCAATATATTAGTTCTACTTTGGAAGCATCATATAATCAAAATAGTACAGTTGCACCACCAGCAACTTCAAGTATAGGAGTTGAAGGATTTGAGTTTACTCCAAAAAACGATTCATGCAGAAGTTGTTCGCACTAATAATTAAAATTATATAACTAAAGTTTAGTTATATAATTTTATCTATATTCATTAATACAAGCTCTGTTCAGATTAATATATGATGTATCTTGACTATAACAAGGATAAACAACACTACAAGGAGCTTGAAAACAAAGATTAGGATTTCTTAATGGTACCTTTTGAACATAATTACGTTTTATAAAGTTAATATTCTTGGGACACCAACCTGCTTCTCTTTCAGCAACATATGCAACATCATCTGTTGGTACACTTTGAAACCATTTAGGATAAGGAAATATATCCATATTATTTTGAGAATTATAAATACTTTTTCCAACAATATAAGGATTAGTTGAATTTTTCATAAAAATTTCTTTTTGAATATTTATTTTATTATTGTCTGTATCCATTTATTATTATTTAATTATTTTTTTTTTATTATATAACAGTTGTTAAATCGTGAACTTCATAAATATCAAAATCAAAAATGATATCATCAAATTTAGAAGGATTTTTTAATAATGGAATTTGACATTGATATAATATGTACTTTTTAATATCGTTAGTATAAATTGTTTCCATATCCATATTAATAATGCAATCAGTTCCAATTAAGAAAATAATATTATATTTTTCTAATGTTTCTTGATATTTATTGAATTGTTCTTCATTGAAATCTTTTAAACCTAATTTACATTCATAAATTGTTATTTTAGGAATACATATAAAATCAAAAATACATTTATGAAATTTGAATTGTGTTCCTATCATGTCATCGTATTTTTCTTTTAAAATCTTCTCCCAAAATTCTTCTTGGTCCGACGAACGTTTTTTTGCAATTTTATAGGATTTAGCACCTTTATATTCAATACCACCTTTACTTTTTATTTCCTCGATAATAGATGTTAAATTTTCTAATTCATAACTATTTAAAAATTCTTTAAAATCGTTTCTTGTAACACCTAAATCTTTTCCTTTTTCCTCTAAGTTTTTTAACCATTTCGAAGGAGCTTTAATATCAAAAGGGTTTTCTTTTTCTGTTAAAAAATTAACTTCTAAATCTTTTTTTACTTTTTGAAGCATTTCTAAGTAAAAATTATAACAAAATTTTTCTTTATCAGATAAAGTAATTTTAATATTATCAATAGATGTTAAATTAAAATATTTATAATCCTTACAAAAATCATCTGTTTCTGATAATGTTTCAGGAAAAAAAAATATTTTAGGGTCATAATTTGAAACTTGATTGTATAAATATTCATAACTTTCTTGAAACCAACTTTCTTTGATTAGATAAGCGCAATATTTTCTATCTTTAAGCATATCTTTTAAATCTTTATCCTTATACTTTCCAAAAGTAATGTAATTTAAATTTAATTCAAATTTATTGTTTTGATCCATTTTTATAAAGTTTTTTTAAATAATTTAAATAGATATTTTTATTTTTATTTTTAACGTCGTTTAGAAAAAATGATCTTTTAAAAAGAAAACAAAATGATATATAACTAATACGAAATGAAACTAAAATTAACGAATTTCCGTTGTTATTCAGAAAAAACTTTTGATTTTGGAGAAAATAACTTGTCATTATTATCAGCACCAAGTGGTTCAGGTAAAAGTTCAATACTTATGGGTATTAACTTTGCTCTTTTTGGTTTAGGAAATAAAATCGTTTCTTTCGGTCAGTCAACATCAATTGTTGAATTAACTTATGATGATTTACAAATTACACGAAAAAGAAAACCAAATGTTTTAATTGTAAAAAATATTATTGATGGATCTACATATTTGGATGATGTAGCACAATCTGTAATTGATAAGAAATTCGGAACTTGTTTTAGTATTACCGGATATATGGAACAAGATGCTTCTAATTCTTTTATTAAAATGAAACCAATGGAAAAGTTAGCTTTTCTTGAAAGTGTTGCTTTTAAGGAAGAAAATTTAGAACAATTAAGAGATAAAACTAAGGATCTTATAAGACAAAGAAATGATGAATATCATAAGATTTTAGGAGAAAAAGGAATTCTTGAAAGAATTTTCTCAGAAATGCAAAAACCAAAAGAAGTTCGTTTTCCTTTAGAGAAAAAAGGTCCTAATGCCATAAAAAATGTTACAACAAGATATAATCAATATGAAAAAATAATAAAGAGATATAATAATTTAATACAGAAACTCAAAATCGAATTGAATGATATCAAAGTTTTGAATACATTATTAGAAAATAAATCTGAAAATATTGATGAAATTACAGAAAAGATTCAACAGTTACGTTTAGATGAAACTAATATCGAATGTATTTCAGAAAAAGAACTTTATGATATGAAAAAAGATTTTGATTTAGCTATTTCTTTTATTGATTTTAATAATTTGAAAAAAGAATATGATGAAATCAAGACAAGTTTGGATGTAATGAAAGAAAATGAATTGAATGAATTAAATAAAAAGATTGAAGATTCAAATGTATGGTCAATGTATGAAAAAGATGAGTGTAAAGAAACAATAGATAGTATGAAAGAATGTTTGAAAGATATTGAAAAAATACTTTTACTGAGAAATAGTCTCAAAAAAGAGGACCTTAACCAAAAACATCAAGATATAGAATTAAAAATAAAAGAAAAACAAGAATTACTTCATGAGAAAAAGATATTACTTGAAAAAATAAGAAATAAAAAACGAAGTTACATTTGTCCATGTTGTAGTAATAGTCTATGTTTTGAAGAAAATAAATTATTAAAATACACTAACAATGATAACAATATACAGAATGTATCAGAAAAAGATATTAATACAGATATTAAACAATTAGAATCAGAAATTCAAATCTTAAGTAACGAAAAATCTAGAACTAAAGTTTCTATCGAAAATAATCAAAAAATTATGAATCAAATCAAGGAAATTGAAGATGAGTATGAGGAAGAGTTAGATAAATCTCAAATAGAAACAGAATTAGAAGAAATATCTACATATTATACTAATGAAATACAAAAAGAAAAGGAAATCAGAAAAATGAAGGAACAGATTGAAAATGAAGAGTTTTCATCATCTTACAAACTAACTAAAAAGAAAATGCTTGAAATACAACAAAAACTTAAAGTTTATGATATTAATTTGATTCCTGAAAAACAACAAAATATTGATATAGATAGTTTGCGAAATACAATAAGAATTGAAGAATCAAAAATAGAAAAAGTCAAAGAAATTAAAAAAGCTCAAGAATCTTTGTTGATGGATAAAGAAAAAAAAATTAAACAATATGAAAATATGAAAGAAGAACATATTCAAAAATATCAGATCATACAAGAAGAAAAATCAATTCTATCTTTAATAGACGAATACAAAACTGAAATTGAAAATAATGAAGAAAAAAGAAAGGAAGAACTTCAAAAATTAGAGAAATTAGATGAATACAACAAATACATTGAAGAATTAAATAAATATAATGATTTCTTCAAAAAAATCGAAGATTTAATTAAACAAGAGGAAGAAATAAAGAATAAATATAATAGTGCAAAAGTTTTTTTAGAAAAGATTACAGAAACTGAATCTATAGCACTTGTTAATTTAATTGACAAGATAAATTCGCATGCTCAGATTTATTTAGAAAGTTTCTTTCCAGATAATCCAATTAATGTGATTTTGTCAAGTTTCAAAGAAACAACAAATAAAATAACAAAACCTAAAATAAATTTAGAAATCAATTATAAAGGTTCTGATTATGATTTAAATGATTTATCAGGAGGAGAAGTTGCTAGAGTAATATTAGCTTTTACTTTAGCTTTAGCTGAAATATTTGATGTTCCATTAATTATGTTAGATGAATGTACTGCAAGTTTAGATATAGAATCAACAGCAATAGTTTTTGATACGATAAAAGAATATTTCAAAAATAAAAATATAATTGTTGTTGCTCATCAATGTACAGAAGGAATATTTGATAACGTAATACAAATATAATTTAAAGATAAAATTTCTATTTATATATGTCATACAGGATCGAGTTTGGAAAATACAAAAATCAATCTTTTGATGTTTTATTGAAAGATCCTAGTTATATGAAATGGTTATCAACACAGATTTGGATTAAAAAATATAAAGAATTGAATAACTATATTACAAAAAATATTCATACAACAAAACATCGTAATAATGATTCTCCTACACCTAATCATAATAAAATTCAAAATTTATTCCTTTTTAACAACAATAGATATCATCTTTTTACATACTTTTACAATTTTGATGAAAAAATCATAAATCATATAGATATTGAATTTGAAGATAGTTTAAACTTTGATATGGTTCTTTCTTATAAAGAAAAAAAATGTTTCTGTTTCAATACAGAATATATTTTATTTTGTGAAATAAAAACTAATGTTGGAGAAGAATATCCATGTGTTTTAAGAAAAATGAAACAACAAATATCATACATACAAAATAGAAAAAATATTCAAAAAAAATTTTGTCTTTTGATTGATAATTTGGATTTATCAACTACTTCTGAAAATGATTTTATTTCAATATTTAAACTTTCTAATATCGATGTAATATTTTTAAGAGATATCAGAAAAAAATGATTTTTACATTCTATATTGTGCATATATAATATAGAATCATGGAAAAATTACCGCTTGAAATTATTCATTCTATACGTTATGAATGGATACAGAATCCAAAACAAAATTATGATAATCTTATAAATTACTTAAATAAATTTTTCAAATATAGTTGTGGAAATAAAAATGGATGTAGATTCAATAAACTTGCAATTTATAATGGAGAAATAATTTGTAAGCCTGTTTTATTAAGAATTTATGGTATTAATAATTGTTCTATATGTGATACTTCTATTGATATAGATTTAGTATATTGTTATAAACATGCTCCATCGAATAGTGAAGATTTTTCAATATATCACTCAAAATGTAATAAAAATGATAACACACCAACTTGGTCTTTAAAAAAAAAATAATTTCGAAAATTGAATTATATATATATAATAAAAATGATTATATATATTGTATTTCTATTCACTTTACTTTTGTATTTTTGTTTATTTCCTTGTAATTATCAAATTATTGAAAATTTTGATGATAATAACTTTTATATTGATGAAAGTAATATTCATGGAGTAGGAGTCTTTACAAAAAATAACTTAAAAAAAGATGATAAATTATTTCAAGTATTAAAAGGAACATCTGTTTTACCATTAGCCAAAAAAGTTAATCATTGTCAAAAAGAGAAATCAAATTCATATGTGAAACAAGATGAGTTGGATACAAGAAAATGGTTTTTATATGCTTCAAAAGATATAAATTCAAATGAAGAAATTGTTAGTGATTATAATGATGCTCCTTCACAGTTTATACAAAGACCTCATAAAGATTGGAAATGTTAACTCATAATTCTCAAATTTTTTTATATATTTAAAATATATAAAAACAACAAATAAAAAATGGAACAAATCATCAAGGAAAAAGCATTAAATGATTTAAATTATATTCCTGCATTAAAATTTATATTTGATAATATCACAATCAATTCGATTTTTACATATATCGCAAATGATACACTTTCTTTAAATAAGAATAATAATAACTCAATTAAACAAGTTATTAAAAAAGATCCATTCATAGAATTTGAGAATTTCAAAAACTCATCTGAAAAATATGATTTAATTTTAATTGATGAAGATTTAGAAAATAGATGGAAATGGATTAACGAATCATTCTCAAAAACTAATATTATTTTAGTTCATGATACTGAAAATTGTAATTGTGATTGGTCTCTAGTAAAAAAACCTTCTGATTTCTTTTGGTTAGATTTAAAAACATATAACCCTTGGACTTCCATCATTACAAATGAAAAAATACTTATTTCTGAATCTATGCGTTTGTTGAATGCAAAATTACGAACTTAAAGTATAAATTTTATAAATATAAAATGAAATCTATATCTGCTTTCTGGATACCCTCTCCTGATATGAAATATACTAATTTTGGTGATATTCTTACTCCATATATACTTCAAAAGTATAATATTAATTGTTATCATAAAGATAAAGATGATAATCCTGATATTTGTGGTATAGGATCATTACTACATATGATTCCAAAAGATTTTTCAGGATATGTATGGAGTACTGGTTTTATGTATCCCACTAATAGATTACATTTAAAAAAAACACCTCTTGCTATTAGAGGAAATCTTTCTTGTAAACAATTTGATAACGATATGAGTAACGTTGCTATAGGAGATGGAGGATTATTATTAGAAAAAATATATAAACCAAAATCAAGACGACCATACAAATATAAATTAGGTATTTTCCCAAATTATGCAGATATTGTTAATATGAGAGATAATCCAATTGAAAATTTCAATCTAATTAAAAATAATCCTTACGATATTTTACTTATAGATCCCAGAAATTATATTGAAACTGTTATTGATGATATCTGTTCTTGTGATAAAATTATTACATCATCTTTACATGGTGCTGTCGTTTGTGATTCATATTGTATAGATTATGCAATTTTTTCCGCGAGAGAAACTCAATTAGCTATTCACCAATTACAAGGTTCTTTTAAATTTCATGACTATTTTTCTGCTTTTCAAATGAATTTTAATGGTCCTGATTTATTTTTAAACGAACATACTAATTATGAACAAGTTGTATCTAAATGTTTACCAAACAACAAAACATTTACAAAATATCTTAAAATTAATTTAGAGAAATCAATCGATAAAATTAAAGATATATTCTGAAAAAATATATATAAATAAAAAATGAAACATAAAAGAAATAAAAAAGGAGATGGTAATAATTCTTTATTTGACCTTGCGGTTGGTATAGCTATGAGTGATGAAAATGAAGAATTAGAAGAACGTATTAAAACACTAACAAGAGAATTAGACGAAAAAAATAAAATAATTGAAAATCTTTCTAAAGGTGGTGGAGGTGGTGATGATTTTTCCAAAACAGTATTACAAAAAGTAAATATTCTTGAAGAAAATAATAAAAAAATTCAACAATTAATACAACAAATGGAATCTTTTACACCAAACAAAGAGACATTAAATACAATATTAGATAAAATCAAGGAACTTCAACAACATCAATACAAAATTGACCAATCTATTAATGAATTAACACAATTTAAGCCTTTAAAATGAACAATGAGCCACTTATTGAAATAGATCACGATTTTAAAAGCAAGACCTCTAATTTGATACCTTTGTTACAATCGACAAAAAAAGAAAAAATCTGTACTTACATCATAATATTTTTATAACAATTATAATCTTATAAAAATTAACCGCGACGCTTACTACGAAATTTTATTGATTTTTTCTTTTTTCCATCT
>Ga0214923_10003604_pt1 | contig 19314 bp, 15 predicted proteins | sample LL1510_MetaG_FD_177993 | JGI IMG/M metagenome (GOLD analysis project Ga0214923, IMG submission 177993) | Freshwater microbial communities from Lake Lanier, Atlanta, Georgia, United States - LL-1510 | ecosystem: Environmental > Aquatic > Freshwater > Lake | place: USA: Georgia | collected...
TGACCGGTTTGCGGTACGCCAGGCGCACCGCAAACCGGTCATCTGTACAGGGCGGACAGGACGCACAGTACTGGTTCCATTGATACGACGGCGCCGCGCCATACCCACGGATGTTACCGCAGTTCCACTGACCACCTGCATTGGGGTCCCGGTATGTGGAGTGGTTTAACATAGCAATGGAGTTGTGAGTTGCGTTTACAAACGCTAGAGAGCTTGTCATTTTTTTTTTACTATAACGGAAACACAATAAAAAATCAACAGTGTAATGTAAAAACAGAAAATGTTGTCCCTGTTTGTCAATAAACTAAACCGGGCGTCCAATGGTAAACCGTGGAACCCCACCCGGTTTCAAATTGACGGACCGTCCAACACGAACTACAACACCAACAACAACACCAACATGATTATGGTACAGGAGGAAGACGACTCAGAAGAAGATGAAGCATCATACTACCTTCCACAGGGCCCTTTCACCAACAACACCCCTGCCTTTGCACAACTGGACAGTGTGGGGCCAGAGCTCACAGGCTACCTACCACCCACCCGACAAACCCGTGAAAACTTTCGTCAAGTCATTAAACCTCAAGAAACCCTGAACCTGCGGGTCAACCCCATTGACAACCTGGAGTCGTCCTATGGTGTCAAAACCGGCCCCACCGCCCCCCAGCAGCTCAAAGAGGAGTGGAGCAACCGGTACTGTGAAGACGCCATCCCATCCAAGTACCTAACCGAGGCCACCATTGGGTCATACGAGCTCATGGGGTTAAACCAAGCCCAACGCCGCTCACGGCCCATGGGTGAAGGCGTCCCCATGTTCACCCCCGCCGTGCCCGTGAACCAGCTGAATGAGTCCACCTTTGGTAAAACCCACATTGAGCAGTACTCCACGGTGAACAACGAGATCTATCACCAACGGTTTGCCACTCTGGGGGCCACTCCGGCGGTGTACACTGGCATTTACACTGACCCGCTGACAGGGATTGAGTATGACACGTACGAGAGTGCCATGCCACCACCGGATGGGGACTACTATGACATGGCAGTGAACCCCGCCAAGAACCGGTTGCTAGATGTGCTGCAGGGCGGGTGGAGTAACAACACCCCCATCCCACCCCGGCAAGAAATTTTGGAGGGGGACTGGAACCAGGGCTACGACCGCACCGTGAACACCTTTGGCGGCCCCGGCTCCTTTGGGGATGTGCTGCGCTGCAGGCAGTTAGACAACTTTGAGCGGTCCACCCGGTTCACCATGAATGACTTTACCCCTGACAATGAGGCACCGGAGCTAGAGGGCATCCCCGCCAACGTGGACGGCATTTACGGCAACGTGAAAGTCCGGTTCCTCCCCAACTTGCCCGGCACCAATAGAGGCCATGGTGAGGAAACCACGTTTCGGACAGGGGTTCAGGGGCAGACACTCCATGACCAGCACGTGGCTCAAGAGTACACACGGTCTCCGCAGTGCATTGCGCCCCTGGACTACACTGGTCCTGTGGATGGCTCCTTTGGGACGTACGGCACACAGGAGCGCAGTGAGTACAACCCCAGTCACCGGTTCACCGGCACAGAGGTGAATGACGAGCTCATGAGTCATGGTGTGGGCTTGGACACCACGGGAGTGATGGACCGGTCTGACTACAACCCAGCCAACAAGTTCACGGGCACAGAAGTGAACCCAGAGTTAATGGAACACGGTGTGCACGGCGGCACGGCGTACGCCGCTCAAGAACGAAGTGACTACAACCCAGCCAACAAGTTCACGGGCACGGAAGTGAACTCGCAGCTGGCAGAGCATGGTGTGAATGGTGTGGAGGCCTACGGGTTCACCAACCGACTGGAGTACAACCCAGCCAACAAGTTTACGGGGTTAGAGGTGAATGAGCAGCTCATGGAGCATGGTGTTAACAGTGGGGGTGGCCACGGGTTCACCAACCGGTTGGAGTACAACCCTGCCAACAAGTTTACGGGTCAGACGGTAAACCAACAACTCATGGAGCACGGTGCTTACGGTGAAACCGCGTACGGCACTCAAGAACGAAGTGACTACAACCCCGCTAATAAATTTACGGGCACCACCGTGAACTCGCAGCTGTCTGAGCATGGTGTGTATGGTGGCACCGCGTACGGCACTCAAGAACGGAGCGACTACAACCCCGCTAACAAGTTTACGGGCACCACCGTGAACTCGGAGCTGTCTGAGCATGGTGTGTACGGTAGCACCGCGTACGGCACTCAAGAACGGAGTGACTACAACCCCGCTAACAAATTTACGGGTACCACGGTCAATGACCAACTTAATAAACATGGGGTGTACGGTGGCTCTAACAACGCCACGGGGACTCAAAACCGCAAGGCGTTAACCCGTCACAACCGGATCGCGTTGCTCAAGTTTATGCAGGGTAACATTAAGAGTGACACGGATGGTGCCATGCAGCGCATGTATCCCACACGGTTCAACACCCGGAAGAACACCACCAACACGGTGGTGGTCCCCAGTGGCATGTCGGCAGGGCTGGGAGGTCCAGAAACAGTGGAGCGCCTTCCCACAGAGTGGTCCCACCGTCGGTTAACCACGGGTCACCGCCCAGACACAGAGCGCATTGGTGCCATCTCTCAAGCTGTGCAAAACGACACTCCGTTAGTGGGACAGTTCCCCGTCAAGTTTGAGCGTGACATGTGGCGCATGGGGCCAGCACATGACGCCCTAGCAGGTGCTAACGCCACCTGGGATGAGTCCATCATCCGCGCCAAAGGCCCCTGTGTTACCTATTAGTAGTTGTAGTACCAGTTGTCGTCATAAAATATTTTATTTGTCATTGTATTTGACTCTAGAAATCCCCCCCAAAAAAAAAAAAGACTCACACATGGAAGGAGGAGAGAGCAAGGCTTTGTGTTTGTTTGGGGACTCGACAGAGATGACGGCACTGGTGGCGTCTTCCTCTGGCGGTGTTGGAGGTGTTGGAGGAGTGGCGGGTGCTCGGAGCCGCAGCGGTGTGAAGCGCCTCAATGACAGTTATGAGCGCAAAATGGAAACCCAGTTGAACAAGGCTCGGCGGGAGTGGAAAACGGCGTTGGATGAGTTGTGTCAAAAGTCGGCGGCGTTGACCCAGCTGATGGTGAATGAAGTGGGGTTTGAGTGTCCCACGTTGCTGTTGGGGGTGCCAGCAGAAGAGTTGGACAAGCTAGACAAGCTCATTTTTTGGGCCAAAATGGTGCTGTCTAAAAAAGATCACGTGTCGCTCCGACTGCTTTGTGATGACGTGGTGGCCCTGAAGCACAAGGTGCGCAACCGGGAGTCGGTGGTGTCAACCCTGAGTTATGAGCTGGTTCAAAACGGCGCCAGCCCGTTCTACGCCATGAAACAAGACAACGTCCTGATGTACAACACTCCCGCGTTTTCTTTGCAGGACGTGCTGTCTAGTGAGTTTTTGTACAAACCCACGTTTTTTGACCACAATGATGTGTACTACCACTTTTCTTTGATGGAGGAGGTGATTGAGTACCACACCACGCTGTTTGACAAGTGTGTTCGGCTGCAGTGTGTGCCGCTGTGGCGTAACTTTGCCAAGCTGTTTCAAGACAGTGGCAGGCTCACCAAGGAGACTCTGGCGGGTGGGTTTTTTGTTGGGCTGCTGTGCATTACCAATCCTCACGACCAGAGCCATGGCAATGACAAGGTGTGTATGGACCAGGTGTCGGTGGTGGCCGCGGAGCAGCTACGTGGTGTGTACCTGCAGCCTGGGAAAAAGTATGTTACGTGGTACCTGGGCAAGTACAGCCAGCGTAGGAGTGACACCACCGAGGTGGTGGACACGCTGTATGACCTGGTGTGTCAAGCCCCGGCGTATTGGAACAGTGAGTTCCAGCAGGCGTGGAAGGCCACTGCGGCGGGTGTGGTGCCGTACCGGTCCATGTACTGTGTTCTACTCCCGGGTGTAAAGGAGGTGACGGTGGACACCTGGTCCAGCACTGACACCCTGGACTGGATTGTGACGCAGACGCATCACTGGGCCAAACAGCTGGGGACGTACGCCCCCCATGGGTACAACCTGCCGTTGAACCACCAGTTCCATCGCACCCTGTTCTTAAATGTGCCCCATCTCAAGGCGTTCCCGGTGTTGTGGTACACCAAGCAGACCCTGGAGGACCTGGTGGTCAAGTGCAACGAGCAAAAGGCGTTGTTGCTGTACGAAAACAACCGCATCCGGGACTGTCTGGGCATCATGAAAAGGGAGTTCCTCAGTCAGCGTGGGTTTCACATTGTGTTTTACCAGTGGGCCGAAGTCAAGAGCATGCTGGCTAAACACAGGGAGCTGCTGAGCACGTTTTTAAGCGACAGGGAGTGTTTAAAGTCCAAGGTGAGCAGTGTGCAAAAGTCGTTGCTGGAGCAGTACAACAAGGTGGAGGCGTTACTAAAGTTGACTAGCACCTTTGCCACTCATGTGCTGCCGGCGTTTCAAACGCTCATGGAGAACGTGTTTCACCGTGCCCAAGAGGTGGTTCAAGACAGTCACGAGCAGGAGGACGCTCTGGCAGTAACGGTAACTGTGGATGACATGGTGGAGCTGGATCCGTTTGTGTCCCAGCTGGAGTTTTTGACGTCCTCGTGGGTGGAGGAGGTGTGTGCAGAAGTTTGTATGCCCAGCGACCACTTTTTTGAGTCCCTGTCCCTCATCAAGGGCCTGGTGAAAACCTCACGCAATGAGCACCACCCCGACAAACAACATGATGAGGGGGAAGCCGATGTCAACCTGTTTTACAAGTTTCAAGCCTGGGTGTTGCAACTAGAGGCTATTATAAAACTACATGACCTGTTTTTTACCAAAGTGCGTTGACATTGTTTTTATTGATTATTTTTTTCTTGAAGTACAAATAAAAAAAAGGGTACACATGTGACAAGACTTTTAATAGGTTAGTACACAACAAGTAGAGTTAGGTTTTGTTTTTTGTTCTTATTTTGTGTCTAACAGCTTAGACAAAACAAGAAAACAAGGGGCAGGTTTACTTTAAAAAAGTATGACCTAAAAAGCTTGCTGTTACATAGTGTGTCTTTTTTTGGTAGGTTTTTTGTACTGTTTTTTTCTTTTTTGTCGCAGGTTACACAAACTCTGGCTGGACTTTTTTCTTTGGTTGGGACGACGACTACACGTTTTTCGCAAAGGTATGATTTATTGTTTGTTTATTTTTGTTTCTCTTTTACGCATGTTAAACCCTTTTTTCTTAACCACTAATTTACTAACTCACTCTGCATGAACCGAAACACTTTTGTTTTAAATCTTTTGTAGCGTTTTTAAAATCTTGCAAACTCAAAAACTCACTTTTCTTTGTTGTTACGGAAGGGGCTCTTGGCTTATGTTGTATAAGCTAAGGGCCCCTTCCTTTTTTTTTTGTGGTTGGGTGAGGAGGTGGGGGTTCAAATGGCGTACACGGTGGCTTGACCTTTGGGTAGGTTTTGTTGTCGTTCGTACTGGTCCTGAAACATGCGGTAAAATATGGACAGCAGCTGGCCATCAGACGGGTAGGGGCGTGCCATAGTAAGAGACCTTTCTTGTCTCTGTAACACGCTCTGGTTTTCATCCGAGAACGTGCCCCCCTCCACATTTTGTGTGGCAAACTGGTTGTCCAGGTCTTTCAAGTCCACAAACTGTGTGGTAAGGGTTTGCTGCGTAAGGGGGGCTTTGTATTTTTTAACAAACGGCGGCGGCATTTGGGGGTTCCAGAACGCACTGAGTTTGTCACGGATGGGTTTTAGTTGTTGATCATTGTTGCTGCTGAGGAGGTGTTGAAAATCAAAGGTCCTTTGAAACTTGAAGCGCTCATGCAGCAGCTGAGCAAACACCGGGTCGGGTAGTCCAGTGTTGTTTCGACTCAGCCGTGACAGCTCAATAAACACCATACTCTGTGCTGTGAACTTACCGGGGTTTAAAATGCGCATCTCTCCCAGGTAGTACAATAAAGAACAAAACCCCACACTCTGGACTTGGACATTTAGTTTTTGCCGGCAAATCAAGTCAATTCGGAGGTGGTTAGTCCGCTCCTTGGCAAAATTGGTGGCGGTTCTATTTGCTTTGGTCACTCCCTGCCAGTTTACACTCCAGGGCACCTTCACCCGGTTGGTGGTTTGCTCCAACGTGAACCGGACGGTGTTGCCAGACACAATGGAGCCGGTAATCCACGTCTCCACGTCATCCACAGTGAACGGCCTTCCAGGCACAAAGCGTTTCAAGTTGATGACCACCGCGGTTGACCGATCCCTGGAGCTCACCAGCTGCTCCACATTAGCAGGTGTGTCATTGAGTTTATACAGCCCTAAATCAGCTTGAAGCTGCCGTAACCGTCTCCTTAACTCCTCCTTTGACAGTGTAAAGCTGGCCCCAAAGATGGCTTTTAACATTTTGTAAATGTTGGACTCTTCTGGGATGTTGCGCACCAGGAACTTGATCTGTGTCTTGAAAAAGTTGTTCTGTGTAACCTCGTACAACATGTACGGCAGGTAGTTGCTCACGGTTTGAAAAAACGCCAGGCTGGTGAATGAGGTGGGGGTCACATTAAATGACAGAGTTGTGGTGTCTGTGGCTTGGTTGTTGTTGTAGTTCAGCGTAAACCTTTTTCTAGAGGGGTCTTGTCTGTCTACAATGTTAATTCGTTGCTCCACAATGTCTACAGCTTCCAGGCGTTCATTGGGTTTCAGTGACAACAAGGACCCCTGGCAGACTTGAACCAGTTGTTGCACACCGCGCACCAGCCGTAGGCGGTTAGTGGACGTCAAGTTGTCTAGCATGTCTATGTACATGTCATTTTGAAGCAGGTACACAATGGGAAACAAAACATGGGTGTGTCTGGTGCCCCGTAAACGACGAAGCTCCTGGCCAATGAACTGCAGTCCTTCAATGGCTTCGTACTTTTGCATGAGACGATCGGTTTCTCTAATGAGGTAGCTATCCGCGGAGGAACCCAGGTACCTGAACCGATCAACAGACTGGTTGGTGTCACCCCAGCGTTGCACCCCGCTGTACAACCCGGTTTCTGTGCTCACATTTTCACCACCATCTAAATTAACCACCCTTGCGGCGCCAGCGGGAAAGGCAGAAGAGGGTACCCTTGACACAATGGAGGGTGCCCTGCTGCCAACCCCCACAGGAATGGGGACGTCTCCAGCTGGAAACTCCACACCTTCTACATCTCCTGGAGCAAACCCCAGGGGCACCTCTCCTAGTTCATCACCACTACCCTCTGCAATAGCGGGTAACGCCTGTCCCCCACCCCGTCTGCGGGCGCGCCGTCCTCCCGTGGCTGGCTCGGCTGGTGGTGGTACATCAACCACAACTGGAGCCACAGCAACGACGCCAGAGGATGGAGCACCTACAACTGGAGAAACTGGAGACACAGCAACAACACCAGAGGAAGGAGCACTTGCTGCACCTACTGCACCTACTTCACCTGCTGCACCTGCAACAGAACCATCAAATTCAGGTTCAGTACTTCTAGATAAAATGCTGCTCCTGCTGCTACTACCACCTCCGCCACCACCATCTCCTCCCGCCTCAGAACCTCCATCTCCTCCTCCTCCACCACCACCATCTTCACCACCTCCACCACCTCCATCCTCCGGAGCAGGCCCAGCGCCACCTTGGAGCCAGGAGTGACTAAACAGGCGCTCATACTGCCGCGGTAACACATCCCGAGCTCTAACAGGGAGCCCCGCTTGGAGCAACAAATTTAACACATCACCATCTAGCAAGTTGTTTAGAGCGGCGTTTAAGGCAGGGTTGTTTTGTCCCATCAAAGCTCTGACAAACTCCCACATCCGCTGTGCTAGCCAGAACATGTTTGTCCGCAGCCGTCCTTTACTGGTTTCTAACTCCACGGCTTGAGCCGCTGTCATCATCCCAATGTCACGCATGCGTTTTACCACCCACTTTTGGTCACCTGCGCCTTCAATGCTGCACTGTAGCGGCACCGCAAACCCCCGGGGTTCTGACACCGCTTGGTTCACTGCCGTCCTCCAAACTTGATCATTCAAATGAGCCTGGGCGTCCGGGAAGCCGCCTAGGAGCGCCTGTACTACCTGGCGTGGCAACGGAAAACTTCCCAGTGCCCAGTTGCCGTTCCGGGGTTCGGCGGGTTCAAAATCCACTTGAACGGGGTCAGGAGCGTTGAGTACCACATCTTCCGTGATTTCACCAGTGGCTACAACCCGGTAGCGGGTGTGAATGTTCTCCCAGTTTCTCCGTGCCCCACCAGACAGCATAATGTCATCATCATCACTATCATCATTTGCATCATCGTCACTGCCTATGTTATAAAGTGGCGCTGGCGCTGGCGCTGACGCTGGTGCAGGTGGGGGTAACACGTCTGGCTCAAACGAGATGTAACTAGGCACTCTGTCCTCGGGGTCAAAGGACACCTCCAGTCCTGAAAACTGCCATTGAAAAGTTGACATTACAAGTGGTTTTTTTATTTATTGTAGAGGGAAGATTTTCACTTTTGGCACTTGTTGTTAATACAAGCGCCACAGCTGCTACGGTCACCGGGGCAGTCGGTTTCACTTTTGCAAACGTACTGCGGGTTTTGGTTGGCGCACGTCAAACTTTCGGGCACAGAGTAACTCATGGCAGTAGCGGCTTGCAGGGCCGCCAACTGAACCGGAAGTGTAGACAGTGTAGCCATGGTGTTGGTCACCGGGTTGTAAGTGGACTCTGTGTGGTAATCGTGCAACACCGTAGCGTACATCATGGGAGCGGACTGAGTGCGACTGATGCTGTATGACATTTTTTTTTAAAATCTATACTTTTAATACAAACACAACAAAATAATCCGTTTCTAATGTCCTTAAACCAAGTCATAACCAGTTCCTCACTTTTACCAGAACAAAAAGTCATTTTACAAAACCGGTATTTGGCGTTGGTAACCCGTTACCGACAGAAATACCGCCGTATTAACCTCTCTTATAACAGCTTGCGGTTGTGTATACTGGTAGGCTCTATCCTTATTCCAGCACTTTTAACACTGCAAAAGGACTCGGACTACGTAGTGAGTGTGTCCACCTACTGGGTGGTGTTTGTGTTGTCCATCATGGTAACACTTGCAAACAGTGCGATGGAATTGTTTCAGCTAGCGCCACGCAACGTCAAGTACTGGTTGCACGTGCAACGGTTAGAAACAGAGGGCTGGCAGTATTTGAACCTCACAGACCGCTACCGACATCACATGAGCGTCACGGAAGCGTTTCAAAAGTTTTCCTGGCGGATTGAGAAACTACAAAACGCCTTTGTTTTAGATTTGCTACGTCTTGAAAACAAGAACAAGTCGTCCTCCTCAACAGAACAAGACACCACCAACCGGTTGGGCTCCCTGGGTGCCTCACTGGGTGCTTCTAGTGACAACAACTCCATTAATGGCATGGCCACGGTTGGGAGTGAAGAAAAAACAGACATTACTCTTGACATTGGAGAGTTTCAACAACGGTTAACCACAGCATAACAAATGTTTATTTTTTTTTTTGTTTTGGTTAAGCCGCAACCTTTTTGAGTTGCAGAGCCAACATAATGACCACCAGTAGCCCCAGAACCGCTCCAATAGAAAAAAATGTTGCTGCGGCAATGTTGCCGGGCTTGGACGTGGTGTTCATAATAACAACATCAGGCGTGCCAGTGGCAACCGAGTTGGCGGCAGCCGCGGCAGCAGATGACAACGTCTGAGACTCTTGCACCGCGTGGGCAATGTAAATGGAAGCAAAGCCGGAAAAAAACAAGGTAACAAACACAGAGACAGCCAGGGAGTTAGCAATTTCAGCACGGTTCATGGTGTTCTTTTTTTTAATGTTAACACAACATATTTTTATTTTTTGGCAAGTTGCAGGGAAAGCAAAATGACAAGTGCCAGCCCTAGGACGGCGCCGGCTGTAAAAAAGGTGGCAGCGGCAATGTTACCGGACTTGGTGAGTGTGTTTAGTACCATCAAGTCTTGGAGGGCAGCGGTGCCAGACTGAATTTGGTTCTCCAGGGTGGCATGGGCAATGTAAATGGACGCCAACCCCGCAAAAAACAGGGTAATAAACACGGCGCCAGCAAGTTGTTTTTGTACGCTAACGTTGCTGCTCATTTTTTTTTGTTTAACCAAGTGTCTTTTTTTTTTATAGTTCATCAATGTTTTTTTTACCTTTTTTCAGTACGGCATAAAGGACATGGGTGCCATGGAGGTGTTAAAAACAGTGGAGGAAACTGGGGCAACGCTGGCACCTCCATGAAAACCAAACCCACTGGCACCTCCTGCAAGAGAGGCGGGCACTTGGGGTTGCAACGCGGGTTGCAACGCCGGTTGCTGTTGGTACATGATAACTTTTTTGCGGCTTTTGTTACACATACACATCCCGGCTACAACTAAAATAATGGCAACCAAAATAATAGCAAAAATGGCCCACAGCCATGCGTTGTTGTCCTTGTCTTTTTTTTCTTCAATAATAACCACTTCAGGCTCAGGTGCAGGTGCTGGGGCAGGCGGGGTGGACATGTTTTTCCTGTTTGTTTATTTTACAATAGACAAAATAAATTTGACTAGTCCTCCTCCTCTTCCTCCTCATCTTCTGTTTCTGTTTCTTCATCTACTCCCTCGGTTTCTGTTGTGTCCTCTTCTTGTTCCTCTTCCTTTTCTTCAACCAGGGCTTCCTTGTCAACGTCCTCATACATGAGGTCTTCATAGTCTGAGTCAACATACCTCTCTGGCGCTTTTCGGTTCCTAGTGGACCGCCGCACCCCGTTTTCATAAACGGCCGACGTTACCAGCTCCACCGCCTCCTGCTTGCTCTCGGCTTCTCCTGCGGCGGCGCCCTCTTCCTCTTCTTCCACGTCACTGTTTACCACAAAGTCCACCAACGAACCCGCGCTGTCATCTTCTGTTGGAATGTCATCCTCCGCGCCAGAGGTTGTGGAAGACGTGCTCTCCTCTATCTCAATGACCCTCTTGCGCGTTTGTTTTCTTTGAGAACTCATTGAAATGTTTTACTGTAGTGGGACCACATTTTTGAGCGTTCTAGCATTTTGTACACTCAAAATAACGCACAAATATGAGTTACGCCTATTTTTTCTTGTTTTTTTTTCTTGAGTGAAAGTAAAGAAAAACTTTTGTCAATTTTGATTTAAAAAAATGTCTTCTTGTGGTTCAGCTTCTTGTTTGGGTGGTGCCCTCATGCAGATTGTTGCAACGGGTCTGGCGGACGCGGTGTTGACGGGTAACCCCAACATCACCTTTTGGCGTATTCAGACCAAGGCTTACACTAACTTTGCCCTTGAGGTGAACATCCAGGACTTTAACGCGGGTGTGCCCCACTTTGGCCAGTGCCCCAAGATCAACATTGATCGTGTGGGTGACTTGGTTTATTTCCTGTACGTCATTGCGGACCTGCCGGGTATTGGTCTGCCCTTCCCCAACCCTCAAACCACTCCTAATGCCGAGTCTTACAGCATTCTCAGCAACTACGACGTGTCCATGAACACCCCTGTGGAGCCGTACTGGACCCAGGATGTGGGCCACGCCCTGATTGACAAGGCGGTGGTCTACATTGGTGGCCAGTGCATTGATGAGATCCACTCGGAGTTCCTGTACCTGTGGGAGGAGCTGTCTGGTCAGCCGGGCAAGCGCCTGGTGGAGATGACTGGTAACTACCAGTCCGTCTCGGCGCTCATGATTGCCTCCCGTCAGCCCCGTAAGCTGTACATTCCCCTGCCCTTCTGGTTCACTCTGAACTCGGGTAATGCCCTGCCCTTGGTGTCCCTGCAGTTCCACAGCTTCCAGGTGGCCATTGCCCTCAAGCACTACCTCAAGCTGCTGAAGCTGACTTACACGGCCATGAACACCTACGGCTACACTCTGAACCAGATTGAGGAGCGCCCGTACTTTAACCCCTCCAATGCCAAGGATGTGCAGCCTGTGTCGGCGCTGTCCAAGCTCACCAACGCGTCCCTGAACGCCCAAATGCTGATTACCTACATTTATTTGGACCAGCGAGAGCGCTCCCAGTTTGCGGACGGCCAGTTTGAGACGTTGATTAACCAGCACCAGCGCCAGGACACGTCGGTGCAGCACTCTGTGTCTGGCGAGAACCAGTACGCCGGTCAGTACGTCACCACCCAGCTGGAGCTGACGTTTAACCACCCCGTGTTTGAGATTTACTGGGTTGGCCGTCTGGGTATTCATGAGGACTTTAACAGCATTTCCATCCCGGAGTACAATGAGTGGTTCAACTTCCGTGGCCCCCTGGACACGGTTACCAAGCTGCCCATTGATATCTTCCAGGAGTCTCAGCTGAAGCTGAACAACTCCAACCGCTGGCCGTGGATTGAGTGCCGGTACTTCCGGTTGGTGGAGCCCTACCAGTTCCACACCAACATTTGCGACGTCAACATGATTTACAGCTACAGCTTCTCGCTGCAGCCTGAGGACGTCCAGCCTGCCGGCTCGTGCAACTTCTCCCGTATTGACAATGCGGTGCAGTACTGGAAGATTGACAAGCGTGTTTTTGTGGGTCCCGCCCGTGCGGGTGGCCCGGATGTGGACTGCGACCAGGGCTACGGCGCGGGCTGTGGTACCAACCCGTCCGTGAACTCCTCCCTGACCATCATGATCTTTGTCCAGAACTACAACATCATGCGGTTCAAGTACGGTCTGGGTGGTCTCCGCTTTGCGGCTTAAGGCTCTGCTTCAGCCCAAACATAATAATAAATTTGAATTTATTCATTGTCTTGTAAGTAAAGTGTTATTAAAAACATGGGGCATCATCACCAAAGTGCGCAAGATTCTATCCACCGGTTTATAGAAACATACAACAGTGAGTACCTCTTGCCAGGCATTTCACCTGCACTAGTGCTTCCTCAACTCAACACCACACAAAAGGTGTTGTATGACAACTACTTGAAGCTGCAAAAAACCCCGGGGGGTCATCAGTACTGGTGGCACTTTCAGTTTTTAGAGGGTCCGTACTACTTTCAGCTCCTAAAAGGAACAGACCGACAACAGAACAAACTAACGTTCCTGTTGTTTGGAGAAAACCATGACTTTAATGATAAAGGCCAGTGTTCTCTGTTAGATGCCCCGTTAACAGTCTCAAACGTGACTCCCATCATCACCTATATTCAACACTTGGCACAAAACACCCCCAACTTTCTAGACATTTACGTAGAGTTCCCACAGGTTGCTAAAAACAAGCCCCTTGAAAACCTAGTGTCACTGAGCAATGAAGTAGCCAAATCAGTACTACATGTGTTTATTAAAAAACCGCAACTTTTTCCAGTGACGCTGCAGTCGTTTGTTCAAGAGAACAACACCAAAAAAGAGAGTGTGTTGGAGCATTTTTTTACAACCTTTCAACACTGTTTTGAACCAACACAGCAGCAGGCGTTAAACGTTGAGTGTCAGTTAGCACGATTTCATTTTTTAGACATACGGCAGAACATGACACCGTACACCCCCAACTCACCCTTACATTTTATGGACAGACTTGAGGTTGTGCAACCATTACTGAATCAGTTTACAGAGGTGGATCCTAACACCAGAGACTACTGGTGGGTGCCCTACATGATTACCAAAACCACCAACAAGTACGCTTTTGTTCGTTTTGGGGTTCACCACTTTTTAAAGTTTTTTGGACTCTACTCGTTTTTACAAAAACTAGCAAAACAACAACCTTCGTTCTCAGGACTAAAAAGCCTGTCTCTGGCCATTCGGTCCATTCCCGTGCTTCAACAAGAGTTTAGTACGAGCGCAGGCAATCCACAGGTTCGTAGGGCCATTCTAGAGTTTTTAAGTCAAAAATTAGAAGAGTACATCCACCCAGCTAAGTTACGTTTACAGTGGTCCACTCTAGTACAAAGGGGTGGTGACACTGGTCAAACAAGCGTTAAAGTGCTTTTGGATGCAGTAAAATTCATAAGCTCTTATTTTTTTTTATTAAACTCCACACTCATGGACTGCTACTGTTTGTGTAGAATCTTTCGGTTTTTTACACCCGACAAAAAACATGAACTAGAACAACCTTCAAAACCTTCTACAATTGTCATTTACACCGGTGCAGCCCACACGATGCGTTATTTTCAGTTTTTAAAATACCTAAGCGCAAAACAATTGTTTTTTCCCACTTATGTCACCCAAAACATTAATGACAACCCTGTTATTTCTTGCGTGAAACTACCTGTTAAGTAAAAAAAACTTGCTCTTGATAATAAAAAAACATGGACGCTGCTTCGTTTTCAAAAAGCCCTAAAAATTTAAACATCTTCCTGTATGTCATGGTAGCAGTACTTGTTGCCAGTTTGGCGTTGTTTATTACAGAGGTGAGTGTGTCTGATTTGGATTTTAACACGGTGAAAGCTACAAAAGCCGTGTCTGCTACACTAAGTGGGATATCGTTTTTTATACTGGGACCGCTAGGGCTTTGGCTAGCAGTGGTGCAAAACAAAAAAGGACACCTGGGGGGGTTGATTGCAGGAGAGGTAGTAGGCTTAGTTTTATTTATTTTAGCGTTGGTGTTAAAAGGTGACACGCACTAAATAAACGATCAGAACCATAGTCTTCAAGGTGTTCATGACAAATTGGACAATGTGTGGTAATTGGCCAGCACAGGTTACAAAACGCAGTGTCAAAGTGACACTCTGGACTGATGCAGTAGTGCCAACTCAGAAAACCATGTGACCAACCATGTGACCAACCATGTGAGCCGCACACTGAACACGTTTCAACATCTGCCTCCACTGGGTAAGAGTCGCCCGGTTGAGAATTCATATCAAATAAAACAATGATTTATTTTTTTTTTTGGCTTAAAACAAAAACGTGGACATGACTGGATAGTGGTCAGAAAGTTGTGTACACCCTGGCATCCACTGTGTGCGAAATGGTGACACTTGTACCGGTAAAATGGTGCACTCCGACGCAACCGGTTGCCGGTGATGCTGACTGAACACAATGAAATCCACCCACCGACTAGGACAACATGAACAGTTTTCACCCGTGTACAGCACATTGACACACCCATATTTCCGGGCTTCATTCCCCCGTCCCACCAAACTGTTTTGAACCGGGTCCACCGACACTTGCTGCTCTCCGGTGAGTGTTGGCAAGGTCACCCTCAAATACCGCAACATGTCCCTAAAGTACTCCTCATTGTTCACTGCATCCAGGTTCCAGTCACCCGCTAAAACCACCAACTCCTCAGCTGGGAAGTGACGGGCTGCCACAAAACCAGCCCACGTCTCTAACTGCTTCTGCTGCACCCGGAGCTTGGGGGCGTCATTGGACATGATGCGCGTAGCTGTCACAAACTGCAGGTGCATGTTAAACACGTGCACTTGACCCAGCTGGGGGTGAAGAATCCGGACGTACAAAAACCCCTTGTTAGCAAAACAGTCTGTGCCGGTGCACATGTCAAATGACACAAACTGTGTTTCTAACACGGGGTACTTGGAGCACACCACCAGGCCAGCATGAATCACTTTAAATGACTTTTTTTTTTTGGTTTTCACAATGTAGCGGTACCCCCGCTTTTGAAACTGAGACAGGAGGTGGGATGTTGCAAACTTGCTCCAACACTCCTGCAAACACAAGACGTCGGCGTCAAACGGCTGCAGTGCCGCCGGAATAAGCTTGGCACGTGTAATCTGAGCATCCTGCTGAACGATGTGAGGACGCAAAAAGGTGTTGTAAGTCAACACCACAAATTTTACACCCGACATTTTTTTTTGTTTTTATCTTTTGAAAACAATTCTGCCGGTGCTAACAAGGGCAAACAAAATGACTAGCACCGCAGCAAGAAGGCACAATGACAGCAAAACACCTGTTTTCATGATCCTTTTTTTTTAGTTTACAACCCAACAAAAAAAACCAAACAACTTTTTACGTTAAGGGCGCGTAAAAAAAAGCGCGAAAAAAAAACCTAAAACAATTTTTAAAAAATGCCGCTTACACTGGGTTCTGTAGGGCGTGGCGGCAGCAACTTAGGCACCACCCCGTCTCAGGTGTCTCTGTTTCGTCACCTGGCAGACCCCAAACAGGTGTCTGTAGACAAGCTGAAACGCTTAAAGCAACAGGTAGTAGAACAACCCACCGCCCCAAGCGGCTTGTTTAACCGGGGTGGAGGAGGAGGAGGAGGACGTGCAGGGAGTGTCCCTCCCTTGGGCCGTTCCGGCGGCCGCAGACGTGATGATGACGATGATGACAGTCGCGCTGGAAGAGGAGGAGGTGGACGCAGTGTTGCGATAGAGGAAGAAGAAGAGGATGAAGAAGATCACCACCACACGCACACGCGTGCAGATGACACCCGTCCGTCTTTTCAAGAGGATGAAGAAGAGGTGGAGGCAGCTGGCGCCGGTGTTGCAGCCGTGTCTGTGGCAGAGTCAGAGAGAGAAGGAGGTGCGGTTTCAACGTTTGAAAAGGAGCGCAGCTTTGTACAACATGATGTGGCACTGGAGGAGAGTCATGAAAAACAAGAGTTTTTAGCAGAGTTAAAGCGCTACCGTGGACAAACCAGCCGTGAGTTCTCTATGGAGGACACCCTGACAGACATTCAGTTTGAGTATGACCGTATCAAGTCTCAGGAGAACGCCCAGAATGTGGTGCGCATCATGGGGCTGGTGTTACAGGCTATTGTGTACGCCATTCAATGGGGTAACAGCAAGGTGGGTCCCATTTTAAAACTGGACAACGGGGAGACGTCATGGGCCATGGAAACCAGTGAGCGTGTAAACAACCGTGAGTTTGACACGGTGTTGGAAAAGTTGTACCGTAAACACTGGCGCAAAGGCTCCATGTCACCTGAAGCCGAGCTAGCCATGATGTTGATTGGGTCTGCGGGTGTGTTTCACTTTCAAACCCATGTGAATGAAAAGCTGTCTACCAAGCCCAGTGCAAAAAAGGGTGAAGGCGGTGGTGGTGGAAGTGGTGGCGGCTTTAACCTCATGGGGTTGCTGGGCCCGGTGATGGGGCTAGTGTCTGGTGCTGGAGGAGGTAAAGGAGGAGGAGGACACAAAGAGGTTCTCCCACCTTTTGCACCGTCATCATCACCTCCCGTGCTCCCACCTTCTAAAAAGTTTGACTTTGTAGCCGGAACGTCCACTCCAGCAGTGGCGCCTGCTGCACCTGCTGCATCTGCTGCACCTACTGCATCTTCAGCGCCATCCAACCAAGCCCAACTGATTCAAATGGAACAACAGTTTGCTCGGCGACAGCAAGAAATGCTGGACCGCATGGACCAAATTACACGCCGTGCAGATGAGCAGATGCGAGCGTCCCAAGCACGTCAAATGGACCTAGAACGTCAACTGCAACAGACTCAGATGCGGCTGCACCAACTACAAACTCCGCATGCCCCTCAAGCACCACACCAACACCAACCACCACACCAACACCGCCCTCAGCTTCAGCCCCAACCCCAACTGCATCAACAGACACAAAATTATTCAAGACCGTATTACCTGCGGTCACCGCTGTTGAACCAACAACAAGGGCCTTCTTTGCAAAAGGAGCGCCCGTCTTCGCCGTTGGTAGAAGAAGAGGAAGAAGAAGAGGAGCGCAAAGCGCCGGGTAGCGTCCAGGGTGGAGATGATCATGAGGAGGAAGAGGTGGTAGAAAAGGAAGAAAAAGAAATCACTGTGACTGAGCGTTACACTGGGCGCAAGAAGAGGCAAGCCCCTGTGAGCCTAGAAATTGATGAATTAAGCATTTCGTTGTAGAGGGAGTTACCTTTTTAAATTTTTTTATTTTCTCTGTAATAAACAAAAAAGCAGAACCATAATGTTACGAGGTGGTGAAAACAATGTTATTCAGTTGAAGCTAGGTGATGACTTTTCTCCTTCTGAGTTTGATGACTTGAAGCGTTATTTGAAGGACCGCCGTAATAAGCCGATTGCAGAGCCTAACTGGCAGGCGCCATTGGACAAAATGGTGGATCGTCCCATGCCCGATGAGAATAACACCATCCAGATTAAGGGCAAATGTCCCAGACCCTTTGTGGGGTGTGACGCCATCTCAGCAGAGAAGCAAGGTAAGACCTGCCCTGACCCCCGGTTTGCTGTCTTTCCTTACATTCAGGAGATGGCCACGGGTGCTATTTGCTACCCGCCGTTGAACGCGGCTGAGATGGCCAGGGAGCTGAATGAGGAGAAAAAGGCGTTGGCTCGTCAGAGTGTGATGCAGCTGATCAAGGTGTTGGCCGCTTTTGACACGGAAGAGGGCACTCCGGCCATGTGCAACATTGTGAACAAAATGAAGAACAACAGTGTCAAGAAAGCGTACTGTGAAGGTCTGGTACGTAAGAATAAGGAGGGTGGTGATCCTATTAATTTGTGTGCGTATGAGGAAAATGATCATAGTTGCGCACCAAATGACGATGCGGTCAAACTATTTGGAAAAGCAGGAGTCAACAGAGAGCCTTCTGTTGTATCTAGTACTGGTCGTAAGGGGACAGGAGAGAAAAAGTTGAAAGGTAAACAATTTGAATTATTTGAGATAGGAGAAACTACATTTAAAGTCCCCGTAAATGAAGACACAAAAACAATTCGACAGCAATTAAAAACAGCGGTGGAGTCTGTTGAAAATGATACAAGATTGACCGATAATACTTTACAACAATTATTAAACGATTCAAATATCTCAAAATACAAAGTTTCAAAAAGTAAAGGCAGTGGTGGCAGTGGTGGTGGTGGTGGTGGTTGTGGTGGTGGTGGTGGTGGTGGTGGTGATGGGGTCAGCGGATTGAGAAAGCTCAACCAGCTTCTTATCCTCATCGTCACCAAAAACTGGATCGTGGAGGTCATGGCCGTCCTTGTGATGATCCGGCGTGCTACCAAGGATTGGAGGGTGATGGTGGTTATAGCCGTGGTGATGATGGTGGTGTTCGTGTTGTCCACCAGAATCATTAACAACCTGACCAGCCACGTTTTGGGGCTCTGGCGCAACAGTTTTCACCGCATGGTAACCTTGCGTCGTGCCATAAAAGGAGGCGCCTTCGAAGCAGCAGCTGCAGCAAAAGAAAATTCCCTTGAGCTGCTTGAGAAGCTTTGCGTCTTCATAGGAATGGCGAGCTCGCCACATTAAAGCTCTGCCTTTTCTGATTTCCTCAATAGTCAGTGGAGGGTTAATGTTTTTGGAAGTGCCAAATAGGGAAATGGCGTCCCACTTCTTGCCGTCATGTAAATTTAAAACCTCCTTCAGCTCCGATCCATTTAATACAAGAGCCTCAACTATTGGAAGGAAGCCTGCGCTCGAAGCAATATGCAAAGCAGTCCATTGACCACCGTCGCGAACGTGGACATTAGCGCCATGTTTTAG
>Ga0214923_10003605_pt1:0-17500 | contig 19311 bp, 14 predicted proteins | sample LL1510_MetaG_FD_177993 | JGI IMG/M metagenome (GOLD analysis project Ga0214923, IMG submission 177993) | Freshwater microbial communities from Lake Lanier, Atlanta, Georgia, United States - LL-1510 | ecosystem: Environmental > Aquatic > Freshwater > Lake | place: USA: Georgia...
ATGCGTTGGAGGAAAAAGTGTATGGGGGCAGTGTGGTAGCGCTGCTTAAAGATGTTTTGGTCGATGCATTGGATGGGACGGTGGTACCACCAAATACTTTTCAAAAAAGCCTTCTTGAGGCATTGCTGGTACATGGCTGTATAAATCCTATCATGTCTGTTGTAGAGGATGGGGCGCCCACGAGCTTGCTTGAACTGGCGGTAAACTATGGTCAGAGAGAGTATGCATCTATTTTGTGGGCGCATGGTGTGCGGCAGGCAGTCAATGAGGATGGCGAGCAATTAACCGAAGAGCAGATGCTTGAACGAGTGGCAGAAAATTACCAGGCAACTCTTGAGGCTGTGCAGTTGTCAGCAGCGTCGGTAGCGGCGGCTGGCGGGGGCCGGGCTTAGCTACGCGTAGGGAAAAAGATGTATAAAAAGTATGGCATGGTAGTGTTGCTTGTGAGCGTCTGCATGGTGGTTGCACCGGCTGGAGAGCATGGGAGAGCCTATGCGGTGGGAGCTGCAGTGTCGGGTGTGGGATCGGTTGCCAATATTGTTGAAATGGTGGCAACGCCGAAGCGGCGTGCGCGTCTTGCAAAACTGCTCTTTGGGCGTGTTGACAAAAAAACGGTGTGGCAGAGGTTATTTAAAGATCGCGCCACGACAGTGGCGTTTTTGCGCTTGCTCGCCAGTGGTGTGGGCCTTGGGGTAGCGGTTGCTGCGGCGCGCAAGGCAATGATGTTAAAGGCTACGCAGCACGAGCCGGTGCCGGATCTTGGCAATAATGAGGATGTGGATGATCAGCTCAGAGGGTATGAGAGTGACCATTCACTCCCGGATGCTCCGCTCCCAAAAGCACCAGAGGTTCCTGCTGTGGTTGCAGAGCCGGCGGTGCCGATTGCTGTGATTGCAGAGCCGGCGGTGCCTGCTGCAACGATGCCGTATAGAGCCTATGATGCCCTTGCAGAGTATCGGAAGAGCTTGTCCGCAGAAGAGGCATCGACCAGAGCGTTGCCTTCAGCGCTGCTTGGTGCAGTGCAACGGGTGACTGAGAATTTTTTCTCCGGTGGAGGCGTGGGGTTGTCTGAGATAGCAAGAGATTGGCCATCGCTGCGGCGTGAGTATGAGCGCTTGCTTGCTGAGAGGATATGCAGTCCTGAGCCTCAAGCTTTTGCTTTTGTTCAGGGGGATACGGGGATGCCGGGGATGCTGAGGGGGCGGACAGCGCCGCCCTGGTGCGTTGTCTTTGATGAGTATTTTGCCTGTCGGGTGCAAGAGTATGTGGATAACCCTGCCGCTGCTACGTTGGTGCGCCAGATACGGGCGTCTGATTCTAATGAAGCCTTTTTCCAAAGACTTCTCGCGAGTAGTGGGCAGCTTGCTGTAGCTGATCCATCGCTTACGCCGGCGCTTGCAGCAGCGCTTAAGCCAGGCGTGTTTCAACTTTTTCGAACTGATGTTTCTGCTACTCTTTCCTCCTTTTTGCAAAGTGTTGCAGCGGTTCCCGTATTAAAACAAGCATACAAGACAGCCCTTGCCGGTTCTCTAAGCTCGCCAATGCTACGCTTGGGCGGCACTAACGCACAGAAAAGGGATTTTCTGGTGGGGTATTGTACGTGTTTGTCTGCAGAAGAAGTATCCCCACAAGCTGCTGTAGTGCCAGGAGCACTCGTTCTTTTGGAGGATCTTGCAGGCCCCGATGGCTGCTTAAAAAAAATAGGTGATTCACTATTTTCTGTACTGAGTCAGTGGCCAGCGGTGCGGTGTGAGTATGAGCGCCTGCTCCTTGAAAGAATGCGGGCTGGCGTGCCGCAGAGCTCTGATGAGCAAAAAAGAGTTGTTGCGTATGAGTATCTCAAGTGCCTTGCGGCAAAACAACCGCTGGCAGATGGGGTTGTGGTAGCCCCAGAGGCGCAGCCTTTTGTAAGCAGTTTGTTTGAAAGTGTTGCAAATGGCCAGTGTTCTGCATCGTTAGCGTCAGTGGTAAAAGACATGCCAGCGTTGCGAGATGAGTATCAGCACGCATTGGTTGCAGGTGTGCAGAAGAATGCGATATGCCTTTTGCATGATGCAATCCAAAGATTTATTGTCAGTGAGTACTTACAGTGTCTTGCTACTCATTATGAGCCTGGCAGTCCGGCCCTTGCATCGGTGCAAGAAATGGTAACAGCTGGGGCAAATGACTCATTTTGGCACGCTCTCATGCGTTGTGGAGGGAGGCTTGCCGCTGTTGCGGAAGGGTTTGATGCTGCTATTGGCGTTGTGCTGCGCGAGCGGCTTCGCGCAATGCTTCACGGGGTAGCTTCTTCGTTTCCTGTGGTATCTGAGTATTTGCAGAATTGGCCACTGCTGCGCGATCTTTATAAACGACTTCTGAACGAGAAAATGCAGGCAACGCAGGGGGTATCTGATGCGGCAAAGCGCTGTGCTTTTTCTGACTATATCAAATGCCTTGAACTTGAGTCCGGAACTAATGGGGCGGTGTATGAGGCAGTGGTTGGAGATCTTATGCCGGGTCAGGACCAGTGGATATCTTTTTTGCAGACTGCGGTGCGGGTTGGTCAGCAGTGCGCTCAGATTGACGCGTATATCGAACATGAGATTGTTAAGGTGATTATACCGCTACTGCGCACCGAGGCAGGGTTTACTTTTTCTGCTTTAGCAAGCCGGTATGTGTATCATTTGATTCGTTTTTATCCCATGTTTGAATTTGTGCGTGCTTGGCCTTCATTGCGTTTGGCATATAAGCAAGTGCTGGTGGAGGGTATGCTGCAATGCGTACACAGGTTTAGCCCTTCTGCTCAAGTAAAGGTAGTAGAAGATTATCTGCACTGCCTGCGTGCAGAAGCCGCTGAGCCAGATGTGTCTGCACAAGTCTTGGAAAGTGATGTGTGTGCAGAGGCATGCAGCCTATTGGAGTCTCTTTTTAGGTTGGTCAGCGATAGGGCAATAGCTGTTTCACTGTCGCGGTTGGTGAGAAGCTTTCCCTCTTTGCGCTGTAAGTATGCAAAAGCTCTTGAGAATTGCATAGAGCAGGTGGGTCCTTTTGGTGCGCCTCCTCCTCATGCTGTTTCTCACTACGCAGAATATTTGGCTACGGTAGCTGATATAACACCGACAGAAGCTGAGCAGAGCAGCACGTTTTTAAGCACCCTTGCTACTAATCACCCGCCGGAAATAATGAGACAGATTCTTACTTTTTTTCAGGGAATTGCTTCCCCAGAAGCAGTAGCTTCTCTTTTGCAGAGAGTGATTGATAGTAACTCTGAGTCATTGGTAGTCGCTTTTGTGTGTTCTTGTGGCCAGAGGCGTACGCTTGAAATTGACGGGCAAAGCCCATGTATGTATGCGGCGAGGGCAGGAAAGGCTGGTGCCATAAAGGCGCTTTGGCGCGTAGGAGGTGATGCGGTTATACAGGAGCGTGATAAGGAGGGAAGAACACCGTTGTTGTGGGCCGTTTCGATGCAGCAAGCGGAGGCGGTGAAGGCATTGCTCGGAGCAGGTGCAGATCCTAGAGTGGTTCAGAAGGATGGAACCACTACGTTGATGTATGCAGCACGCAACCATAATACTAAGATATTTGAGATGATACTTGATCGCGTGCGTGGTAGAGCGGATTTTCTCAATGCATGTGATGAGCACGGCGCAACTGCCTTGTTGTATGCACTTGGTCTAACATATGCGAGTGATGGTTCATGGAATGTAAAAGTACCTCGTGCGCCTATGGTAGATGGGCTCATTGAGGCAGGTGTTCCACTTATTGCATGGCAAAAGCAGAATGCGTTGGAGGAAAAAGTGTATGGGGGCAGTGTGGTAGCGCTGCTTAAAGATGTTTTGGTCGATGCATTGGATGGGACGGTGGTACCACCAAATACTTTTCAAAAAAGCCTTCTTGAGGCATTGCTAGCTCACGGCTGTATAAATCCTACCATATCTGTTGTAGTGGGTGGGATGCCTATGAGTCTGCTTGAACTGGCGGTAAGCTATGGCCAGAGAGAGTATGCATCTATTTTGTGGGCGCATGGTGTGCGGCAGATAGTCAATGAGGATGGCGAGCAATTAACCGAAGCGCAGATGCTTGCACGAGTGGCAGAAAATTACCAGGCAACTCTTGAGGCTGTGCAGTTGTCAGCAGCGTCGGTGGCGGAGGCTGGTGGGGGCCGTTAGGCAACGGCCTTGGCTGCAGAAGGAAATGTCGTAACAAGCTGCGCACGCTCAGTTGCAAGCCGTTTGCGGTGTATCCACGATAGCCCATCAATAGTTTCGATTAATTTTTGTGCGGCGTTGTTCTGTGGTTGGGGAAGGTCATCTTTTTTGTATGGTTCTATAGTAGCGTGTGGCTGGGCCGTGTGCAGCTCAAGCAGCGCTTTTACCCCCGCTTTGATGGCAGCGACACTGCGCTCCTTGTTTGCTTTACGCAGCGCAGCGCTTGTTGCGATGCGTGAGAAAGCAGGACTCATGCTCTTAAACTTAGAGAGTATTTTCTCTTGTTTGTCTGCCGGTACTCTGGACAGCAAAGCTTCTACTGTGCGGGTATAAAACGTGCTTTTTGCTACGTTGTCAGGTAGGGGGAGAAATTGGTGCGCCGCTGCTCGCTCTGTCAGTTCTGCTTCTATCAGATTTGCTTGCGCAGTAAGCATGCGTTGCTGCGGGGTCGTCTCTGCCAAGTTGAGCGTGGTAGTGATCCATTGTTTAAAGGTATCTTCATTTTGTGCCAAGTTTTCTACCTGCTCTGGTGATAGCTTATCAATCTCAGTTTTAAGGTAAGCTGCTCGTGCTTCTTGTATTGGTTGCAGCACTTGATGCAGTGTTTCTTGAAACGGTTCTAAACGGAAGTAGCCGGTAGGTAGGGCATGGGTCTTAGTGCCTACTTTTGCCGCTGCGGCAAGCATCAGTATGCCGATGGCAATGCGTGCATTGTGTGAGTTGAATACCCGTTTTGCCTTGTTTTTTTGCCGTAATGCTTCTCTGAACTCTTTTCTTTTTTCTTTTGAATTAAAAAGTGAATACAGCAGATAGCTGCCGCCAAGGCCCAGTCCTGCGCTGGCACCATATCCGAGGTGCTTGTTGGTAAGCACGAAGCCATCATCCTTTAATGAGCGGCGATCAAGGTTAATCCCTGGATTCAGGCCCGCAGCCATGACTGGGGTGGTGGCACCTAATAGGGATGCACTGAGAAGGAGTAAGTATGTCCTAGTGTTCATAAAGAGTAGCTTTGTTGTATGGTTGGTAATAACGTGACTATACCTTATCGTGCGGTAGGTATACGAAGCGAGCATGTGAAATATTTTCTTATTTTTGTGCGTGTTTACCTATTCTACATTAAAAATGCTGAAGATAAACAACCGTCATGAGCCTGAGTGCTTTTTAAAAACTCATCTCTTTTGCATAGTTTTTATTATAAGGTAATATAAATATTATTGATTGTGGGGGATGTGTGCCTTTTTTAAGAATAAATGTTCTTGTCTACTTGATGATGACACTGCTTGTGAATGTTTCTGTGGCACTTGTACCTGCTGGAGAGCTGCCGGCAGTGCAAACCGGTGGGGACAAGTCATATGGTACGTTGGCTACATTTTCCGGTGTGGCATCGATTGCCAATATCGTGGAAATGGTGGCAACGCCGAAGCGGCGTGCGCGTCTGGCAAAACTGCTCTTTGGGCGCGTTGATAAAAAAACGATGTGGCAGCGCTTATTTAAAGATCGTCAGACAATAGCGGCGTTTTTGCGCCTGCTCGCTAGTGGTGTGGGTATTGGGGTAGCGCTTGCTGCGGCGCGCAAGGGAATGATGCTCAAGGCTACGCCGCATGAGCCGGCACGGGATGGAGCTGATGCGGCTGACCAGCTTGGGCTGGGTGAAGGTCAGCCAAAGGCGCTTGCGGAGCAAGTAGAGGATGTCAGGCAGCATGCTGTGCTCCTAAAAGCACCAGAGGCGCCTGTTGCTGTGGTTACAGAGCCGGCGGTGAGTCTTGAGGAGCAGGAGCGTGAAGAGCAGGTGGCAGAGCAGCCACACACCGTGATGGAGCAAGACATACAAGAAGAGGTGCCTACTGCTATGGCTGCAAGACCGGCGATGCTTGATGAGGTGATTTCGTATAGTACCTACGGTGCCCTTGAAGCGTATCGCAAGGGCTTATCCGCACACGAGGCAACTACCATGGCGTTGCCGCCAGCGGTGCTTGGTGGGCTGCGAATGGCAACTCAGAAATTTTTGACTGGCGTGGGGCCGGGATTGTCCGGTCTGACAAACGATTGGCCATCGCTGCGGCGCGAGTATGAGCGTTTGCTGGCTGAGAAGTTATGTGCTTCTGATGAGGCTCAAGCTCCTGCTCAGGTCCAAGATCCTCTTCAGGCTCAAGCTCATGCCATGGCGTGTGCGCATTCTCTGCGCTTGGTCTTTGAGGAGTATTTTAAGTGCTGGGCGCAAGATTGTACGCATGCTACTGAGACTGCTCCATGTTTGGTGTGCAAGATACTGGCGGCTGACTCGGATAGCAATTTTTTTAGTAAGCTTTTATTTGCCATTCAGAAGCTGGCGAACGGTGATCCATCGCTTACGCCGGTCTTGGCTGCTGCGTTGAGGCCCGAAGTATTTGCTGTGCTTGCGAATGGCTATTCTTGGGCCGTTCCTCTTATTGCTGAATCGGTGGCTGGAGTGCCAGCATTAAAAGAAGCGTATAAGGGTGCCCTTGCTCGGTATATAGATGGCCCAATGGTAGGTGTACTTTTCAACCTTAAGTCGCTGCAAATGTATGTTATGTGTTTATCTGCAGAAGATGTATCTGTAGATGTTGCCGTATTACCAAGAGCAATGCGCCGCTTGCGTGATCTTGTGTGCTCGCAGACTTATTTAGCCCCGGCGGAGATGCAGTCACTCTTTGCCGCCGTGGCACAGTGGCCAGCAATGTTGCGTGGGTATGAGCAGCTGCTTCTGGAAATAATGCAGAGTGGTTGTTCTGGTCTTGATTATGATAAAAAATATCTAATTGTACATCAGTACCTCCAGTGTTTGCAGGCACAACATCCGGCAGAGCGAGTTGTGATACCTCAGGAGGTTCAGTCCTGTATGCGTGACTTGTTTAAGAGCGTTACGGAGTCTCGTCTTTTCAGATCGTTACTACCGCTTGTAAAAGAGATATCGGCTTGGCGAGATGAGTATCAGCAGGCATTGGTCACCCGCATGCAGGATCAATCAATACGTACCCTGAGCGATGTATGTCAAAGATTTTTGGTTACGGAGTACTTACAGTGCCTTGCTTCGCGTTATGAGCCTGCGAGTCCGGTGCACGGATTGGTGCAAGAAATAGTAGCACATGTGAAGAGTGATTCATTTTGGCAAGATGTGATGCGCTGTGGGGGGCACCTTGCTGCTCTTGATGCAGGGTTTGACGGTGCAATTGGCGTTGTGTTGGTTGGCAAGCTTGATGCCATGATAGGTGTAGAGAATTGCCGGCATGGGGAAATTGTTCCTCCTTTTGATTCAGCATTCCCTCTTGTAAAAGATTGGCCAATGCTGAGAAGTGAATATAAAAAAATAGTGATTGACTGGATCGAAAGTAGAACAGTACAGGATGATGTCAAGCGGGTGGCCTTGCCTGAATATCTCAAATGTCTCGAGTGTGAATACGGTACTGACGGTACCGTATTCACAGAGCTACGTCACCGGTTAGATCTTCCTGCCGCACATTCTAGACCGTTTTTTACTACGCTTATTGACTGCGGAGCGCATTGTGCATCGGTAAGCAGAGAGGTCGAGCAGGCATTGTGTGCGATGGCAGTCCCACTACTGTGGCGGGAAGTGTGGACTTTAGAGCCGGCCGGGTCTTGGCAGTTGCATCCGAAGTTTCAAGATGTTAGGAAGTGGCCGGCGCTGAGAAATGCGTATAAAGCAGAACTTATTAAGGGTAGTAAAAGTGGCTTGACGGCATCTATTCTGGATGAGTATTGCCAATGCCTTGATGAGGAATATGCAACCGATGGGCAGGTGCGTGAAGCACTACTGCGGGAGTGCGCGTTAAGTCAGGATATGTTGCATGTCCTCATACAAATGGGCAGGGGTTTTGCGTTCAGTAATCCTGCTCTTGAAAGGGAGCTAGGGGGCTTGGCAATTTCTGCCTTGTGCGGCGTTGCTAGACCAGTGGATGCAGGCGGACGTATTCGTGTGATTTCCGTATTTGATATCGTTAAAGAGTGGCCATTATTAAGAAGGGGGTATGAGTCAAGCCTTATTGATGCTATGCAGGGTGACATGTCGATGTTTGATGATCCAGGAAAGATGATGGTATTGGCAGAGTACCTCAAGTGCCGCGCGGCAGAAGCTGGTACCCGTGCAGAGATCTGTCCAGCGGCACACGCACTCGTCAGGGATGTCATGCAGCGGTACACAGCCGATGCTGGAGGACAGCCGTTGTTTTTTCTTGTCAAAGATTGGCCGTTACTTAGAGAAGAGTATCTGCAGGCGCTTGCCACGAGGCTGCGTGAGGAGGGATTTGAGGAAATTGCATCAGAAAGAAAAGCAGACATTATCACGGAGTATTGCTCTTGTATTGCATCAAACCCTGAGCATGGTATTGGTATCGCTCTGCATGCCATAGGCCATCTTAATCAAGAAGGATTGGAGTTGTTGTTTAGGTATTATCGCGATCGTGCATTGGTGGAAGAAGGCGTAGCTGATATGATGCCGCATCTTTTTGCATCATATCTTAAGCCGCCAACCTTTTACTATGCAGAGAGTCCTCATAGTGCTGTGGCGGAGCGGATAGAATTTCTTGATTTTTGCTCGCTTGAGGTGCAGAAAGTTTTGGGGCGAATGATTAGCGATGTTGCCTTTGTATATCCTCGGGTGGCATCCGCCTTCTTGTCTGTGGTTAATGATGGCTTGTCTGCTATTGAGAAGCGCATCACCGAGCTTTATGAGGTAAAAAAAGACCTTAGTGCATCAGTTAATAAGGCCGCGCGTCATAGCGAGGAGTTAAGTCTTTTGCTGAGGCGTGAACAAGAGCGCTTAAGCGTCATTCCTGAAGGGGGTGATGTGCTTGAAAGGCGTACGAGATCTCATGATATAGAAAGTGAAATTGCACGCTTAACCGGTCTTATGCAGCAGTGGCAGATGTATAAAAAGCAGAAAGAGGTAGAGATTGCGGGGCATGTTGCTGCGCAAAAAGCGGAATTGGTAAAACTGGATGAGTTAAGGTTATGTAATAGCAGGCTTAGCGCTATTTTGCATGTGCTGTGTCAGAACACTTTTGATCTATCCTATGAGGAACTGCGTGCCGCAGTTTATTTCTTTGTTTCTCCTGCACTGACCCCACAACAAATGATGCTCTTGCTGCGGTATCCTTACTGTAGTAAATCTGCTTCTCCTCAATCTGGGGATCATCAGCAAGATGTGGAGGATTGTACTTTAGGATTACTTGGTGGTGGTGCTCTCGTGACGCAAGCGATATTAGAGCAGTACGCTCAGTGTGTTGGGCCACGGATTGTTGCTTGGGTAGAAGCGTATGGAAGAAAATTTATTGCTCCTGAGCTCGCGGTTGATCACGCTAGAGAGATAAGAAATCTGATTAACCTGTGCCTTTATATACAACACGCATTTGATGATCAGATAGTTTCTGCGCTAGCTTATCCCTTAGATAGCCTTCAGCGTTGTGTGAGGGGTGAAATAGGCGGCAAAGCAGTCCAGGACTTGTGTCTTAATACACTGCTCTTTATGTTGAATAAGAAGTCACGAGCAGTGAAAGACAGCGCTGTTCTGGTTCTGGCCGCCTATTGTGAAGGTGCTCGTACCAAAAGTGCTCTTATGGCAGTAGCACCAAAGGTGGTGGCCGCGTTTGCGGATATGAAAAAAGATGCTCTTCGGTCAGGGCTTACCGCGTCTGCAGATGTACGTGAGGCATATAAGGTTTTACATAAGCACCTTAGTGGCTATGCCGATGCACGGGTACACGCTCTTGCTGATGCTATGACGAGTATGGATCAGGATACACAGACCATAGCGGTTCTTCGCGGACCGCAGCGCGTTGCTCCGGGAGTTGCGGTTTTGCCGGCAACAGCGGTGCTTAATAATCCATCACTTTTACACCATATTACTGAATATCTCTAAGAGATTTTGATCAGGCAAAAGGTTTGTCGCTGTTTCTCAATTGCCCATCCCAGTGCGATGACATGACGTCCCCCGCGTGGTGATGATAAAAAACGTCCAATTTCTGCAAAAAATCCTTCGCTTGGCGTAAAAGGGATGCCGTGCATAATGAGCAGCTGGGTCAGCACGCGTGCGCGCAGTGCCGGCAGGCAGCTCATGAGTGGCGCAATGGCGTAGCGCCCATCCTCTTCTTGCAAATGATGCAGCGTAGCGGTGGTAATCTCTTCCATGACGGCATCTTCTTGCTGCAGGTGCTGGATGGTGCGCGTGAGTGAACTGAGCGCGCGTTGATCGCATTGCGTAAGTGCTGGTATGAGTTGCGCGCGAATGCGATTGCGCAAGAATTCCGGTGCGTCATTGGTTTCATCGAGGCAGAATGCTTTGTTGTTTTGTGCAAGCCAGGCGATGATATCTTGTTTAAACATACCGAGCAGGGGTCGAATAATACCATCTTCTTTCTCGTGCATGCCGCACAGGCCAGTCAGTCCTGCACCACGAATAAGACGGATAAAAAACGTTTCTATTTGATCGTTTGCATGATGCGCAAGTGCAACATAGTCGCAGCCAAGTGTCTGGCGATAGTGCGCAAAAATAATGCGTCGTACTTCGCGGGCGTCAGCTTCTTTAGAGCCGGAGTGCTGTTTGTGTGGTGGTACACTGTGTGCCCAGGTGCGTGCTTTTTCGCGCACCAAAGTAATGCCGTGACGCGCGCAGAGATCAGCGCAAAATGCTTCATCATGCGCTGCGCTTTCTCGCCATTCGTGATTAATATGCAGGGCATGCATGGTCAGAAGGTCTTGCTCATGAAGCGCAAGGAGCGCGTAAAAAAGAAAGACTGAGTCAGGGCCACCAGAGAGACCAAGTAAGATCTGCGGGTGCGCAACATCTGCACAGAGTGTTTGGATATGGGTGTGTATGTGCTGCATAGTATTTTGCTATTCTGTTTGGGATGGTACCGTGCTGAGCAAATATGCTTCAATAAATGGCATCAAGGCGCCATCAAGAACGAGGTCTGGCTGGGGTGATTCATGATCGGTGCGTAAGTCTTTGACCATTTTATACGGATGCAGCACGTACGAGCGGATCTGCGAGCCCCACTCAATTTTCTGTTTTTCTACGGCACTTTCTTGTGCGCGTTGTTCTTCTTCTTGCTTTTGCACCAGTTTTGCCATGAGCATTTTCATAGCCGTTTGCTTGTTTTGTCCTTGAGAGCGCTCATTTTGGCACTGCACCACAATGCCAGTTGGTAAGTGCGTGATGCGTACCGCAGAGTCAGTTTTGTTGACGTGCTGGCCGCCGGCACCACCGGCGCGATAGGTGTCGATGCGCAGATCTTTTTCGTTTATTTCTATGGTCGCTTTTTCAACTTCTGGGGTGACGGTGACACTGGCAAAGGAGGTATGGCGGCGCTTATTGGCGTCAAAAGGGGAAATACGTACGAGGCGGTGCACACCATGCTCGGCCCGCAAAATGCCATAGGCATTCGGGCCCGTGATGTGCAGCGTTGCGGACTTGATGCCGGCTTCTTCTCCTTGCTGGTGGTCAAGCACTTGCACCGAAAAACGTTCTCGCTCGCAAAAGCGTATATACATGCGCAAAAGCATATCTGCCCAATCTTGTGATTCGGTGCCACCAGCGCCGGCATTAATGGCAAAAAAGCAATTGCTGTCATCATGCTCGCCGGTCAGGAGTAAAAAGAGTTTGAGCGTGGTTATGTCTTTGCGCAGCTTTTTAAGTTCCTTGAAGAGCGCTTCAAGTTCTTTTTCATCTTCGGCAAACAAATCAAACATTTCTTTGGCATCAGCAAAAGCACTGGTGATGGTGGTGTAGCGGCTACGCGTGTCCTTCAGATGCTCAAGCTCGCGTGATATGGCGACATTGTCGGCGCGCTGCCAAAACTGTTCGTCGTGCGTAGCGGCTTCAAGTGCTTCAAAGCGTTCTTCCGCCTTGCTGGTGTGCCATGAGGTCACGATCGCGCGAAAATCCGGCTCTAGTTCTTTTAAGAGTTGTGCAACATCGTCACGAAACATGGTTTGTTCTTTCAAAATTTATACTGAAGCACGGAGTATACCACCATTCAACGCATCCATGTACGCATTATGTACCCGGGTATTTAAGAACCGTGGAACAAACAACGGTAACACAATGCCGATTTCTGCAAAAGAATCTGATGTTTGGCGCATCAAAAAGGCCTGTTTATTGACCTTTTTCCCGCTTGATGACAAAATTGCAATCAGAGTGCATTTTTGTCAGGGGTGGGTATGTACCAAAGAGCTATTGAGCCGGCGGTGCGGCGTTATGCCGCTATTTATCCGGCTGTTTTTATTACTGGGCCGCGCCAATCAGGCAAGTCGACATTAGCGCGCCTGTTGTTTCCAGATAAACCGTATATTTCTTTTGAAGATCTTGATAATCGGCTGCGTGCCCAGACTGATGCGCGGGGGTTTTTGCGCCTGTATGAGGCGGGAGCAATTTTTGATGAAGTGCAGCATGTGCCGCAGCTGTTATCCTATTTGCAAGGGGTTATTGATGAGCGGCGCCATGATATGGGTCGCTTTATTTTGACCGGCTCACAGCATTTTGTGTTGACCGAACAGATTAGTCAGTCACTTGCCGGGCGCGTCGGGGTAGTAACGCTGCTGCCCTTAACAAGGGCGGAGCTTGGGGGGACTGCTTCGTGGGAATCACTGGCGGTTAATGGGTCATACCCCGCGCTTCATTACTATGGCATGACTCAGCGTGAATTTTATGCAAGTTATGTGCACACCTATGTTCAGCGCGATGTACGCCAGGTGCTCAACATCGAAAATCTCCAGCTTTTTAGTAAATTTTTAATGCTGTGCGCTGGACGGGTAGGGCAGCTTCTTAATATGCAATCACTGGCTATTGATTGTGGCATTTCGCCACACACCGCGCGGGCATGGCTTGGGGTTCTTGAAGCAAGCTATATTATCCATATTGTCCATCCTTATTATCAAAATCTCGGCAAGCGGGTCACCAAAATGCCGAAATTGTATTTTTGTGATACTGGGCTTGCTACGTATGTGCTTGGTATTACGAGTGAGGAGCAGCTTGCGGCTCATTACATACGGGGAAGCTTGTTTGAAAATGTAGTGGTCACTGAGATACTCAAACAGCGACTGAATAAGGGGCTTGATCCCCATCTGTATTTTTGGCGCGATCAAACTGGCCGCGAAGTAGATGTGGTTGCCGAATGGGAGGGGCGGTTGGTGGGAGCAGAGATCAAAGCGAGCCATACCTTTAATCCTGACGATTTAGCCCATTTGCGCACCTTTGCGACGTTGGTGGATGCGGTGTCGTTGTACGCGATTTATGCGGGCGATCAAGGAGGATCGTATCAGGGAATAGAGCTGGTTTCGTTTGCTGATGTAGAGCGGCTTGAAAAAGTGGCAGTGCATGCAGCGTACTGAGCACCGCCACTCATCTCTTTATTTCTTTATTACCCCGTGCGGCAGCAGCTCCCACGTATCCGTTGCAATCTGTGCTGCTACCTGATAATCATGCGTAACACAGAGCATCGTAATGCTATTTTCTGCCAAAAATATATGTGCTGCAGCGGCAAGATGCGAAGCTGTTTTTGGATTGAGTGCTGCAGTTGGTTCATCCAGTAGTACTACCTGCGGCTTGCTCAGTACGAGCATAATAAAACTAATAAGCTGCTGCTGGCCACCGGATAGTGTGTGCATTGGCTGGTTCCATAATCCGGCAATGTTCAGGTGGACTACCTCTGCCCAGTGATTGATCAACGGTTGCAGATGTTTAATATGCGGCTTGTGAAGTGTCGGGTTGCGACCCTTTGTCGCGGCAAGCATGCAGTTTTCGGCAACGGTAAAGCTGCCAATACAGCCACTGAGTGGATTTTGAAAGAGTTGCCCAATAAATAATGAGCGCTCTTGCAGCGAGGTGCTGGTAATATCTCTTCCTTGGTATAACAGAGTGCCAGCGGTTGGCTGAATACTGCCGGCAATAAGTTTGAGTAGGGTGGATTTTCCTACTCCATTTTGTCCGATGATCGCTATGCGCTGACCGGCATGAATGGTGGTGGTTACATTTTGAAAGAAGGATGCTTGGCGACCCAGAGTGAGGGAAATGTTTTGTAGAGTAATCATTGTGCACTCCTTGTATGTGTGCGGATACTAAACAGTATGATAATAAAGAGCGCTTTGAGCAGATTATTCCATGCCGGATTAATGCCGAGGGAAATAATGCAGGCAAAGAGTCCTTGGTAGACAAAGGCGCCGAGCAAGAGCGGTAGGCGTAAGTGCCTCGTAAACAGGCCCCCAATCATGAGGCTGGAGATTCCGGCAACCAGCATGCCAATATTGCCCGTAATGGAAAAAAAGCTCGTATTAAGCACAAAGAGCGCACCGGCAAGCCCCGCACTGCCATTGGCAAGGCCCAGGGTAATGCTTTGAAACACAAAGGGGCTTTTGCCAAGGCTGCGGACCATAAGTCCATTTTCGCCACTCGCCTTCATGCACAGGCCGACTTCGGTGCTCAAAAGCCATGAAACAAATAAGAATGTAGCGCCAAGAATGCAGCCCAGTTGCAGCAATACCGGGAGCGGCCCGTTTGCCAGGAGGGCTGACGCGGGCACGGTTGCATACGAGCCAACGCATACCAACCCGATTGAAAAGACGCTTGCGGTGCTGCAGAGTCCACTCATAATACTGTTAAGGCCAAGGTGTGTGTGCAGCATGTGGCTGAGCACACCAAGACAAGCGCCGGCACTTGTTGCTGCAAGCAGTACGAGCAGCAGGGGCGCGTGGTAGGTGCAGGCAAGGATGGCAGCTACGCCACCAAGGCTGAAGCTTCCTTCAATAGTGAGATCGTCCTTGTGGGCAATTTCGGAACAGAGAAATACGGCAAGAAGCATGAGGCCGCCAATGCAGCCTTGGATTGCAATTTCGTGTAAAAGGGCAACGGTTAACATGATGCCTCTACGCCAAGGGCTTTCATGGTTTGGGTGTGCACGCCCAGAATGCCGGGATTACTTGTTATGATGGGGGGAGGTGGCGAGCCTGCAGGCTGCGTGAGCAGAGTAATCGCCTGCGCAGCGCTGCGTGCCCCGAGGTCATAGTAATTGACACTAAAGGTGGCTGCAATCCCGAGCCGTGGCAGATTGTCGGTGCATATAAAAGCCGGTGTGTGGGTAGTAAGTGCGTGCTGCGCAAGGACTTCGATGCCCACGCCAATAGTACTGTCGATGGGACAGAGCACGGCATCAGCTTCTTGGCACGCTGCAGCAAACGTAAGCGGCAGTTCGGCTTCACTACATACGCCAAAGCGTTTTATCCGGCAGCCGCGTTGTTTGAGTGCTTTTTCCATGGTGCTTACCATGCACGCAGATCCCTGGTCGGCAGGGTTGTACGGAATTGCGCAGGTGCGCACGCCGGGAAAAAGGTCGAGGCAGGTGTGTACATAGTCTGCTGCATCAATCATGTCACAGCATCCGGCCAGGCGTGCATGTTCATTTTTTGGCTGCAGTATTGAGCTGTCGGTTACCGCGGTAAAGACAATGGGTTTTTCAGTGCCGGTCTTGAGTGCTGCTTGTGTGGCGCGCGTAGCAATGCAAAATATCAAGGCAATACGATCGTCATGGGTCATGCTAGTGGCAATGGTTTGTGCCTGGTTCACGTCTCCTTGTGCATTGTGATAGACAAAGGCTATGGTATTGCCATACCGCTTTCGTATGGCGTCTACAAAACCTTCTCGCGCGATATCAAGAATCGGATGCGACAGCGTTTGTATGATGCCAATGGCCGGCCGTTTGTCTGGGGCAGGAAAAAATAAGGCAAGGCCGACAAGACCGGCAGCGCCGCTCAGCGCAAGTAGGCTGAGTACAAGGTGTTTTTTAGGTAGTGTGTTATGCATGGTATCCCTATTTCGGATGGTTAATGGTCAACTACCGAACAGGCCAACATGGAAAAGGCCCCGGCAGTTGAGCCGAGGCCTTTTAAAAATTTCGTTTTCGTTTTTATGCAACAAAAAGTGACCGCGACTCTAAAAAGAAGAAGCGGTACCAAAAATTCAAGAGAAAGTGTTGCAAGACGGAAGTCATATGTTTCCTGCGAAATACGTTAACGTGTTTTCACTATAAGTGGTTTAGTGGGGCGGGTCAAGGGTTGGGCGCCACCTTGTTGCCAAGATGACGTACTGTCTCCGGTTGCATGATCAGTGTGCCGGGGCTGCAAGTAACAATGGCAGGTGCCGGAGTGCCTGGCGCACTGGCAAGTACCGCCAAGGCTTGCTGCGCACTTGAGGCGCCAAGCTCGCGATAGTTGATGCCAAAAGAAGCGGTAATGCCTGGTTTAAGTACCGTTTTGTCGCAATTTATGACCGGGGTGTGACGATTCCAGGCCTGGCGCGCCACGATGTCTGATCCCATAGAAACGGTGGTATCAATGGGGCACAAAATGGCATCTGTTTTTTCGCAGGCCAGGGTGACGGTGAGGGGAAGTTCTGTTTCGCTGGTAATACCAAAGTGTTCGACAACCTTTCCCTTTTTGAGGAGATGCTTTTCCATTTGTTGCACCATAAGAACGGCTCCTGGATCGGCAGGGTTGTACAGCAAGCCGCACGTATGCACGTAGGGTAGGAGGTACATGGCTTTTGTGCAATAGGCATCTGTGTCGATCATATCGCAACAGCCGGTCAGCACCGTATCAGCACGGCGCTTGGTCAGCAGTGAGCTATCAGTAACTGCGGTGAAGACGATCGGTTTTGTAGTTTCGGCGTTAAGTGCTGCCTGTACAGCGCTGGTTGCAAGACAGAATATGAGGGTAACGCGGTCATTGTGTGCATACTGGGTGGCAATTGCTTGTGCTTGATTGATGTCATTTTGTGCATTGTTTTCAATGAAAGCGACGGAAGCGCCGAGCGCGCGCTTCATTTCTTCTATAAAGCCTTCGCGCGCTGCATCAAGCGCGGGGTGTGAGGCTGCTTGAATAATACCAATGGCTGGCCGTGTATCTGGCGTATGGCAGAGCCAGGTAATCCCTGCAGCGCCGGCAAGGCATAGAGCCCCAATGGTTATGGTCCGTTTGTTTTTTGTAGTAAGAGGCATCATGCGATGTTCCTTTTTGGTTTTGAGTAGTTAACAATGGCTCGCCGCCGGAACAGATGCATCAAAAAAGCCCCGGCTTATGAGCCGAGGCTATGACGTTTTTTGGTTACTTTTTACGCAACAAAAAACAACCGCGGCTCTTTGGTAAAGAAGCGGAAGAAAAAACTAAAAAACAGTTTTTGTGTTGCAGTAATCATCATAAACCTTTTATTCAACGTGCTTTTTGCACGCAGGATCAGTATGTCTTATGAGTGGTAGGTTGGTCAAGGGGTCACAGCGAAAAGAAGT